>Ga0222691_1000869_pt1 | contig 9393 bp, 21 predicted proteins | sample AntAcemetage1237_FD_179839 | JGI IMG/M metagenome (GOLD analysis project Ga0222691, IMG submission 179839) | Saline water microbial communities from Ace Lake, Antarctica - #1237 | ecosystem: Environmental > Aquatic > Non-marine Saline and Alkaline > Saline | place: Antarctica: Ace Lake... | reverse complement strand
GTAAATCCCGCCGTTGTGACAGGACTCGGGGCAATCAGCCTCCCGCAGCGCAGCCTTTAGCGCCTGTATAGTCTCGTTATCACCGTTATTCATTCTGCCTCCAAATAATGCCCAGGAAGAGCCTCTGAGTTTGCCTGTGAAACCAGTTCGGTGCTGTTTCAACATAAAATAAACCATCGTCTGCATCTGCTAACCGCCAAGTCCATTTACTAGCCGGTTTATCAATTAATTTTATGGTTAGTTCTTGATTGTCATTTGTGCTCATGGTGCCTCCAATAGCTCGCGAGCGTGTTTAATGTGAGTAACTTCCAGTACATATTCGCCATGTCCAAAATCAACGCCAATGTGAGCCACGGCTTTTACTATTTCCTCTAGGGCTTTGATGCGGTTTAACGCTACCTGCAATGATTGTGCTGCTGTTCGATTACGTATGCTCATGGTGCCTCCTTCGGCTTCGGTACTGCAATCAGTTCGCATTGTTGGTCGCGGGGTAGCTCGGCCTCGCATGTTCTGATCAAAAGTTCCCGTGTTGTATTCTGGAAGGTACTGACAACTAGCAGCGCTAATATCAGTACAATGATCAACCCTGTTACACCCCATCCAAAATCTTCCATTACCCCTCTCCTTTTGGCTCGTTTGCTTCAAGCGACTTAGCCAGCCTCTCGCTGACCTCATCAATGCTCAGATTCTTAAAAGTTGGATGAAGTACCGATAGCATGCCGACGAAGAAATTAAACTGCCGCTCTAGCTTGCGTTCAAGATATTCGATTTTGTCTTGATCGCTCATAGAGTCTCGGACTTTAGGAATACGTGAGAACTTATGGCAAGATTCATGTCTGCAACAGATCCGTGAGCGACTTGTACAACGTGTCCCTCCGTTGACACGTAATGGTTCAAGACTTTCGGCTTTACTTTTACCCTGTAATCTCTTTCAGCCCAATTCCAACCAATAATATTTGTTAGCGTCCAACCACTCTTACTGCCACGTGTCTGATACTCAATCTCAGCCCCGTCAACATGCGCCTGCATTACCTCTATCTTCTCTTCCGTAGTCATAATTTCCTCTCGGCTTTATTAAATTGCATTTGGTACGCCTTCGCCTTATTCCAATCTGCGAACGCGGCTATAACTTTCTCGTTAGCATCAACAAGCAGGTAGCGGAATTGTAGTCCTGGCCCTAGATCGTTGATTTTCATTAGAAGGGAATGTCCGAGTCTGGATCAAAGTCACCGTCATCTGGCGCTGGGTCTGTGTTGTTTCTATCTGAACCGGCAGAGTCCTGCGGCGCTTGGCGATTTGGATCTGGCTTCCACTCATCAACCGAGGCGTACCACTTTCCGCCCTTTGATTCTTTGACATCGAGGCTTACCCATTCCTCGCCAGCCTTGTTCTTTTCGCGCAGCCAGTTACCCAAATCTTTTACGTGAATAACAATCTTCGCTTTGAAGAAATCCGGCGCGTTTTCATGCGGTGCTTTTGCTGTTAGTCCTGCTGGAAATTGTACTTCGCTCATGCTGCTTTTTCCTTAATCTCGTTAGTGATAGACGAAAATTCATCGCCTAATTCTTTTGTAATAAACGCCATGCACTCGTCTGACAACTCAGCCATGTTTTCTTCAATCGACAATGTGTCGCCGTCCTGCATTGCATCACCGAAAAGCACGATGTAATCCTCGTATTCCTTTCTCCCGTTGCCGTACAACTCATCGACAATTTTTTGATACTTGCCTTTTTCGCCTTTGCCAAACGAATGGTACAAATCTGTTCTTGCCGATTCAGGCAATGTGCATTGAAAAACGTACATACCAAGACCGTCGCAGTCTTTTATCAACTGGTCATAAAATCCTTTTTGTTCGTCGTTGACCCGATTTAATGCTGGCGAACTAACATCTACAACATTGTTTGATTCGACTATCCGCTCCGCCTCGTCTGCGTCATAGATACCAGCAAACCCAAAGGCTATACGGGCGCACTGAATTTCAGCCTTGTGCCGGTGCATTCTGTTGGGGTGAGTTTCCCACGGGCCTCTAGCAAGCCTTACAACCTCGCTGAAAAACTCGCGCACCTTTGTGGGATTGGCTCTGTCTTTTCGGTAGATAATGCAGTCAATCCACTCGTGAACCGTTTTGCCTTTATGGTCAAAAGTCTCTGGCGAATAATCGAATTCGATGCCGTCCATATTGGGGTTAGAATTCATAATTCTTGACCAGCCATCGACGGAAACAACAGGGATAATCGACCCCTTGTCAGGGAAGGCGTATATCTCCTTTGTGAATGGGTTTAAATCGTACTGATTCGCGACGATCAACAGGCTCATCATTTGCTCGTTGCTAATTTCCTGCGAGCCTCTGAACGCCGTTGCTTTTAGCGTGGTTAGCACCCTGTTTGCATCTATCCCGTAGTTTCCTGCAAAGACCTCAATCAATCCTGGCTTTTCTACTAGCTCGCTCATTTTCTCATTACCTCGATTGGGCCTATTTCAATTTCTGTATAGTCATCCCCGCCGCAAGCGATAGAGGCTCGCATACGCGCCGCTACGGCGTTTTGTCCCACGGCATACATTCGGACTCCTTCATACTCATAAGTTACCATGCGGTGATCTAGGAGCCTCTGGTGGTAGGCTGCTATCCTTTCGGCTGGCGTTTTAGTACCGCCGCGTAAAATTTCCTCGTTGTTCCTTGTCGCCATCGCTCTAATCATTTTCATTTACTCCCGAACATATCGAATTGTTTTAGTTCCGCCTGTTTCATGTTCCGCACAGCTAGATTAAAGTAGCTGGTTTTTAATTCAACACCTATCGCATAACGGCCCAATTTAACGGCCATGTATGCCTCTGAGCCAATGCCCAAAAATGGAGTCCATACTACGTCGCCTGGTAGACTCCAAAGCTGCAAGCATCGCTCAATCACATCTAATTGCAGCGGGCAAATGTGCCGCTCATCATCGGACGCGCGGCCCTCTCGAAAATTCAGCGTATCCGTTTGCCGAATGTCATCCCAAATCGGAGATGCGTATTTTTGCCATACGTCAATACTGGTGTTTTGAGGCGAAGGCATCCAAAACGATGATCCGTCATGCCTCTCGTGTTTTTTGAATCCAAACGGAGGATTGTCGCCAACGTAGTATTTAAATTCTCCCGCGACAGGTTTTGTATTTTCGCCAGGTTTCCGCATGGTTACAACGTAATCGGCTAAACCCATGCGTGACATTGCAGAGTCCTTTTTAACGGTTTTGTGGAGCAATCCAAGCGCCTTAGTCCGCGTCATTGCTACCACTGGGCATTTCCAAATGCACACCTCTGAATGGTATATAAAACCCGCCTTCTCGTACTCTCGAATAATATCTCCGCGAAAGTCTCTAATGCCTATAAACCCATGATTCTGTTTTGAGGTCGGCAGGTTCATACAATGTATGGCAATGTTGCGGCCTGGTTTCATCACTCTGAATTGCTCTGCAATCAAAAACCTGTAGTGATCCCAAAACTCCTCATCGTTTTTAACATTACCCATGTCTCGATCAGAATTAGAGTAGGTGTAGAGGCTGGCGAATGGCGGCGAAAACACAGAAAAATCTACAGAATCGCTAGGCAGAATTTTAGCCACCTCAACAGTATCTGCGTTATAGATCGTGTAGTTCGTTCCGGATACCTGGTCTATTGTTTGCATTGTTACGCCCTCATAAATGATGGTAATTCAAATTCAACCGTTGGCGAGTACTCTGTTTTTTCCAACGTCGCGCCCTTTATTTCTGCGATGGTGTAATCTCGCATTAAATCCGCCATTTCCTTAGCAATTTGATCGTGCTGGCGCTGCTTTCGCTTGATGTTATCCAATACCGCCCCTTCCCTGTCAGATATAACTATGTGAACGTCTACCTGCTCGGTCTGCCCAAACCGCCAGCACCTTCTGATTGCCTGGTAGAACGATTCAAACGAATCAGAAAGTCCCACAAATACCATTTTATTGCAATGCTGCCAATTCAGCCCAAATCCTGCAATTTTCGGTTTCGTTGTGATCTTTTTTATCTCTCCAAGACTAAACCCTACAATGGATTTTTCTTTTTTATCCATATCCATCGAGCCGGTTATCTCGCAACTGTTTGATAATGCGCTAACCATGACCGACTCATCGTTGAGGTTGCACCACGCTATTCCACAATCCCAGTCTTTCATAACCTCACCAGCTACGCGGCATCTCTCATCAACCGAATTGCGTCGCGCCTTATTTCTGTCTTGAAGCCCTTCGGCTATCTGCACAAACAAATCGCCAGCTTCTGCTTCTGTTTCAACTACATGCTCGTGGAAAACCAATGGCGGCAGCGCGTATTGCTCGTGCGGGTATCCGAGGTCGCCAGGGTCACGAATAACCACAGCCCACGTACTCAGCCACTCCCAGAAACGCTTTCTGCCGTGGCCTTTCAATCGCCACTTTGACGTACTCTCGCCGTCGTGGATAAAATAGGTCGCCAGCATCTCGATTTGAGACATAACGCCTAGAAATTCACATTGTGTGCCTAACTCCATAAAATCATTAGGTGATGGTGTAGCTGTGCAGCTCAACCGATATGGTATCTTTTTCGCAAAGTCTGTTATTTGCTTTCTAACTTTGCCGTTCATGCCTTTCAATATCGAAGATTCATCCAGCACAATCCCAGAATAATTTGAGTAGTCGAAATGGCCTAACATCTCGTAGTTGGCAACGTGGATACTGCCTGACTCCAATGGCGCTCGAATGTATGTAGAGTCTATGCCGAATTTCAATCCCTCTCTGACCGTCTGTTGAGCCACGCACAATGGAGCCAAAACCAAAACTCTACCGCCCGTATGTTTAACCACCTGATCGGCCCATGAAAGCTGCATCGCTGTTTTGCCTAGTCCTGTATCCGCAAAAATAGCAGACCTGCCCCTGCGACACGCCCAGCCTACAATGTCTTTTTGAAAATCGAACAGGTCAACGGGCAACTCAGACGGGTCAAATCCCGCGTCAATATGATCGGTTTCTTTGGTTTCTAAAAAATCATTGTAGGATAGATGGTTGTTCATTTAGTCACCCTCATGTTTTCCGATTCTTCGATGATCTTATTTCCGGTGTACAATCCGCTCTCGACGCCCTTCAAAAACGCGCAGTTAACGACTCGGTTAAATCTGATTTTGTCTAGGTGGCTCAAATTGCGCAGATATTCTGCCCTCAAACTGTCTAGCTCCTTGTCCTGCTCTTCACACGATTGCAATCCGCGCAGCAGGTCAGCGTCAAAAAAACAGTAATCGCGGTGGTTATGGTCGAATTTGTATTGGCTGCCATGCTCTCGGATAGTCCATTGTGTGAACCAGAATTCGTTGATTCCGTCGGTACATTCCAGGTCATCCTCGCTCATGCCTTTCAGCAGCATCCAAGCGATTGCATCTTTTTCTGGATCGTCGCTCAGTGCGGCCGTGATCTGATCGTGTACGCGGAATGCCTCTTCGAGATGCTCTAGTCCTATCTCATCCTCTGCCGCTAGTTCGCAAGTTCTGTTAGATTCTTGCTCGTCTATTGTGCTGGCGTGATGTACAGCCCCGAAATGCACTGATCGCTCTATTATCTGATTTTGTGTGATGTACATGCCGCCCCTTTTGGTTTCTTTAATAACAGTGATACACTACGCCACATTAGGCGGGTAAGCAATAGCAATAGCAAAATAAAACGACAAATACGATAATTAATTAAACTCTCATTTAGCAGTTCTTTTTATATTTTTACGTTATAGATAGTCGTAGCAGTAAACTTAGGTAGACCGACGCCATAGAAAAAAGGTTTGCTATCGCCTTATTGGTCGTGTAGTGTTGAGGAATTAGATTATCGAGGATTGCATTTTGGCTTGGGTTGATGAAGCGCGTACATGGTTAGTAGAGAGCGGCTTAGGCGATACAGACGTTTCTAGGGCTACTGGGCTTACAGATAAGTTTGTTAAGCGAGTGCGCGACCGCGAAGGGTATGAGCCTGGCGGTAGGAAGTTGGAAATACTCCACACATATTTAAAGGCGCAGAGGCTTTCAGCTAAGATCGAGGCCGTTTAATGAGCCTAACTAATTCAGCAGAAAAGCCACGGATTTGCGAGTGTCGCGGATTGGCCGCTGGCGTGTACAGCCAGCCTGTTGAACCTAATTCCTGCGAGTCAGGAAGCCCCAAGGGATTAAGTTCATCCCTTTCTCAGCCCTGCCAGGTTTCCCCGTCTGGACAGGGCTTTTTTAATTCTACCGAGTCTTGCCAAAGACCCACCTTTCCTTGTTTCGCATTTGCGTTTCAGGGATCGGTGGATTTTGGCGTTATTTAAGGAGTAGTTCTTTGGCAAGAATACGCACAGTAAAACCAGAATTTTGGCAAGACGAGGATCTTGCAGCGCTTTCAGCAGAAGCGAATCTTTTGGCGATTGGTTTGTTAAACCAAGCCGATGATGAGGGCTTTTTTAAGGCAAACCCGATGCTTCTAAATGCTGCCGTTTTTCCAATCCGTGAGACATCATCCACAATTCACTGTTTGATCAGTGAGCTATCAAACATAGGTTACATCAAGCTATTTGATGGGTCGGACGGCAAACAATATGGGCATGTCACTAATTTCCTCAAGCACCAAAAGATAAACCGCCCAACACCTAGTAAATACGCGCCTCTCATAGAATTCACTGAGGAAACAGTGAGCCCTCACACAAAACGTGCAGGGAAAGGAAAGGAAAGGAAAGGAAAGGAAAGGAGTAACAGCGATACTAAATTCACCCCTCCAAGCGTTGATGAAGTCGTTGAATATCTTGTTGAGAAAGTGGTGCCTAATCCTAAACCACTAGCGAATCGGTTTATCGGTTTTTACGAGTCGAAGGGATGGATGGTTGGTAAAAATAAAATGAAACTTTGGAAATCTGCTTTGTCTGGTGGCGACTGGATTGATGACCATCGAGCGAAAGAAAAAACCAGAACCGCGAGTCGCCATATCTCGGAGCTGAATCTATGAGCATCGAGAAACAAATCGTTTCGACACTGGCGGCCTACCCAGAACTAATCTCAATGATTCAAATTACTGCTGACGAATTCACAGATGCTCGGGTAGGGCGGATATTTACAACGGTTTCTGATTTGATTCAGGACGGCAGGGAACCTGATTTAATTCTCGTCGCAGAGACTATGAATTTTAACAGCTCTGAAAACTGGTTGCCCGAAATTGGGGACTGCTTCGACCATCCGTCAATCCCTAAAAATCTGCCATCGTATGAACGGGTTGTTCGGGAGACTAAACGCAAACGCCAGCTCAAGACCGCGTCGCGTAGTTTTGTGAACGATCTTGAGGGTGAGAATCCGTCAGCGGTTCACAACGTTATGGAGGAACTGCGCCGCATCGAGGGCAAAGATTCTTCGCTGATTAAATCCCTAGACTCAATCATTCCGCTCGTTGTACAGCATATCGACGACGTAGAAAACGGCAACAAGAAACCTGGACTTCAAACGGGCCTTAGAGACTTGGATATGCTTTTAGGCGGGTTGATTCCAGGCGACGAGATCGTGGTGGCCGCTCGAACCAGCGTAGGTAAAACCGCAATGATGGTTAATTTCGCGGTAAACATTAACGCGCCTTGCTTAATCATTTCAGGCGAGCAGGGGTGCGAGCAGATAGCGCAAAGGGTCATCGCCAAGATGGGCGGCATTTCGGCTTACAGGCTTCGACAGGGCCGCATTCGTGCCGACGAACACCTAAAGCTGGCCGAGACAGCGGCGAAGATCAAACAGAAGCAGAAGATTTTTATTGTGGACAAATCGCGCCCTTCGATTGACGACATCGAGCAACTGGCAAGGGCGGCGAAGTGGCAGCACAACATCGAGGCGGTGTTCATTGATTATCTGCAACTGATAAATCATCCAACGGAAAAAGACAAGCGGCTACAAATCGTTGACATATCCAAGCGCGGCAAGCAGTTAGCTAGAGAATTAGATATTCCAGTAATCATGTTAGCCCAGCTAAACCGAAACGCAGAGGGGCGAACGCCAAGAATATCAGACCTCAAAGAGTCGGGCAGCATCGAGGAGGATGCAGACGCGATCATCTTGCTGTATCCGCACGAAGATAACCCAAGCCAGCTAACAATGGATCTACAGAAACACAGGAACGGGCCTACCGGATGTTTCCAGGTTTCTTGGAATCCGGAATACATGAGAGCGGAGGATCTATGACATCCAAGACGAAACAGGAATACCGCAAGACCCTATCGAAATCACTAAGGGGCAAGCAATTATCAGATTTAACCGCCAAAGAAAGAGCGGAATTTAAACGCAAGTGGGAGCAGGGGCATGGATAATTTCCAACAACGCAGGATTGAGCTGCTACAGGATCAAATAGACCTGTATCAAGCGGAGATAGCGATGTTAAGCGGCGGCGTTATCAGCTACGAGGATAAAGTAATCAGGGCAGCAGAGCGGCACTTCCAGGTTAAGGATTTGAAGCAAAAAGCCAAGCATCCCAGATTGGTCAAGGCGAGGGCCGTTGTGATGAAGATACTACGCGACAAGGGGTTTAGCCTCGTAGAAACAGGTCGTGCATTGAGTCGGGAATATACCACGGTGATCTACTCGCTCAAAAATCATTACACATCACAGGCCGACATTGCAGCGGTTAGGAGGTTGATAGGGTGAGCAGAAGCCCAGAGCAAAATAAGTGCTTTCACAAGTGGTGCGCGGTCATTGGGGATCATCTACGGGCTGGGAAGGTGCCTATATCCGACGATTCAGTCAAAGAATTGGTTTTGTTGAAACTAGGCAATACCCGCGAGTTTTTAGGCGAGAAAGTGCCGATGAGAAGCCACTCGTACAAGCAGGTCGAAGGCGAATTAACCACGGCGGAGCGCAAAGCAGGGTTAATTTGCATGACTGAATTACTCACCATGATGGAAGTTTGGGCGGCTATGGATTTGGATTTGAATCTGGTTAGGGATGAGGAGCAAGCAGCATGAAAGACAACATGAGAAGGCAAAACACAGACGAAAACGTCTACAAGACCGACGAACTACGCGCAGCAATACAATCAGACGTTGAGCGATTCCTGGCCAGCGGGAATCAGATAACCGAGATAGCTATGGGGCAGGGTGTCGGGGATTATTCGACCTACTCGCAGCAGAATTCACGGAAGCGCGGCAAAATCGCTAGCATGGCGGAGGCTAGGAGATGAAAAGATTTCACGCATTACGCGAAAGCACTAAACAGGTGATCGTTATCGAGGCTGCAATAATCATCATCATGGTAGCGGCGCTGGCGTGGCTATGGTCGTGAAGTCATGGAGCGAATTCATCAAATTCTGCGCGTTTTGTCTGGTGGTCGTCATTCTTTGCGCGGTGCTGCTGTTATGAGCATAACCAAGCACAAGAGGTCAACAAATAC
>Ga0222691_1000868_pt1 | contig 9399 bp, 24 predicted proteins | sample AntAcemetage1237_FD_179839 | JGI IMG/M metagenome (GOLD analysis project Ga0222691, IMG submission 179839) | Saline water microbial communities from Ace Lake, Antarctica - #1237 | ecosystem: Environmental > Aquatic > Non-marine Saline and Alkaline > Saline | place: Antarctica: Ace Lake... | reverse complement strand
AACACCATTAACGAAACCACTTCCGGTTCTGGCGTCACTATTGATGGGGTTTTGGTCAAGGATGGGGGAGTTAACGGTTCATTAGGCGCAACTACCCCGTCTACTATTGCTGGCACGACACTAGACATCACCGGCGCATTCACAACAGGTACAGCAGCGTGGGCGATTGGCACTAACCAGCTAGTAAAAAACGCTGCTGGTAACTTTGGTATTGGCGTTACTCCTGCGGGGTGGCTTGCTTCGTACACTGCTCTTGACATCGCGGGAGGGGCGTCACTCTCGGCACACATAGGGACTAACGCTGATCTATCAGCCAATATCTATGTTGATGTTGGAGGTGATTGGACTGCTAAAACTACAGCAGCAGGTTCGCTTTACCGTCAAAACCTTGGGGTACATGCTTGGTATAATTCTGCAAGCGTAACAGCAGATACCACCGTAACCCTAGTCAATACCATGACCCTTGATGCCAGCGGGAATCTCACTTTAAACACTGCGAGGGTGGGTGTAGGTCAATCTAGTATAGGTTTCAATGGATTTACTGCTCAGGGTCTGAATTTACAAACTACCTATGCTTCAACGGGTTCAACCTACCTTGGGTTTTATACCTCAGCAGGGACGGTTATTGGCTCTATCTCCCAAAGCGGCGCAGCCACTACTTCATTCAATACAACGTCCGACCCACGCTTAAAGTCAGAATTTACGGAGATAACAGGCGCACTTGATTTGATAGTTGAGGCGCATGACAACAGCTACATTGGTGAGTTTGAGTTTCTGTCAGACGCAGGCAATAAGGTCTGGGGCTACAACGCTCACGCACTCATTGACAATCAGGCGGGTCTTGGTGGCTGTGAAGGTAGAGGGCCACGGAACGTGGAGTTGAATCACGTTGATATAACCCCAGCAGGTGTTGACCAATCAAAACGTGTACCTATGCTTGAAGCTGCCATATACGACCTACTGAAGATGAATGAAGCACTCACAGCACGACTAGACGCGGCAGGTATATAAAATGGATTGGATCATAGCAAACTGGGTAATGTTAACGCCTTTTGCCCTGTTTATACTGGGTACGATTGCGTTAAATACGCGCGGGACAAAAACAGACGATAAAATTTATTACCGTCTGGTGGATTTTGTCGAGTCAATGGGCGTCAAACTACCAGCCTTCGTACCGCGTCGTCCTAGCGGCAAATAGTCTGAAACTCATAGCGACGGGCATTGCGGTTGTATACCTGTTCTTGGTAGCAATTGCCCATGCCCGTCGGTGGGACAACAGGCGGCTGTACGGGTCGCACCCTTGGCGGTGCTATCGGGCAAGCTGAGTAACAATACTGTTTGACATCGTAGCTGTTGCTGCAAATATTCTGCGCCCTGCCGTCAACACAAGCGCAACGGCAATCGGCTTGTGCTTCAGTCATAAATATTATTGAAAATAACATCGTGATTGCTAATAGATATTTCATGATTTTTCATCCTGTATGGCTTTAAAGTAAATTTTGGTTTCTGATTCCGACGAAAGAACAAAATCTTCTAGTCCGCAAAAATGGCACTTCATTTTCTGTTGTGGAGGGTTAGACATTAGTGTGCCGCCTACTCTCTCCATAACGCCGCCACAAATACAAAAGACTCCATTAATAACGGCTACGCAATCATTTGTTGATTTCATCTATTCACCCTCCTGTGTTGGTATAGGCTCATCGTTCTTCACCTGTATAATTTTCAAATGCCCATTCAGGCCGCCCCAACCTTTCACGCATGACGCGGACAAACTTTTCTTCATCAACTCTGCACCAGTTCACGAAATGCCAGTAGACCCAGTAGCCGCCACGCCATTTTCTGTACCATTTAAAATAGCTCATCTATTCACCCTCCTGTTCTGCCAAATACGCTATCTCATTGGGCGTCAAATATTCCGACATCTGGTCGATCTTGGACTCAAGCTCAACATTCCGCGCCACGGCGTTATCAAGCTCGCTGGCTGGGACGTACTTAACCCACACTCCACCAAACGATGAGTCCTCTGAAGGTTCATGTAAAAAAGCCTCGCAAACGCTCCTCCCCGATCTCACGAGTGATATCCATACTGGCTTGCTCATTCGGCTGTCTCCACGATTATCGTTACTTTGACAGGGGGCCAGTCTTTCGAGTGCCATTCTGACTTTCGCCCTTTAACTTTGCTCATCTCAATGTCAAATGAGCACTCAGACTCATAACGACCAATGCAGCTATTAATTGTCTCTGACCTACCCATCCATCCAGTAATAACCTTTTTCATAGCCTGACCTCCCCGCTGTTAAGCTTATCGGCCAGACCCTCTGCGCAGGCGCGTGACATATCGACGTAGGCCAGCACCGTGTTGGCATACCGCACCCCAGCGAGCCACGACCGATCACTACAATCGTAATAAACGTAGCCTTTCGCCTGATTCACATCATCCCAATCAGCCACCCAATCCCCGTCGAATTCCTCGACGTAGGCCAGCAGCCTTGCGTATTTGTTCATCGCGCTAACAGCCTTAGATCTTTCTACAGAGTGATTAACTCCGCATACGTTGAACCAAGCACCTCCTTCAAGAATAGGCTCCCACGGCTTAACCTTTGGCTCAATCGTGATCGACTCGCCAGCCAGGTGTGCAGCGTACTGCTCTTCTGTTACTTCAATAGTGTTCATATAGACTCCAATGTATTAGTTAAAATCAGCCTTATCAATAACGTCCTGTGCTTCCCTCTCATACGCCTCACGCTCTCGCTGTAGTTCAGGCGAGATAAGATCTACATCGCCGCCAAACCAACCATTAAAGTGCTCAACGGCATGATCGTAGTCACCCGATAGCATTTGATCTATTTCCTGACGACGCAAACCCTCAAAAGATTCAAGTTTCATGTCGTGATATACTTGCCGAGTAAGCCGCAGCACATACCAGTGTTTTTTAAAAAGCGAAACTAGCAGCGGTATATCTGCCATCGTGCCGTCTAGCTCTATTTCATAGCTCATAACATCCCCCTTTCTAAAAGTTTTTGCCTGGCCCGTTTTTGCTGTGCCATTGCGAGTGGTGTGCCGCGCATAACCAGCGCACATTTAATGGCTCCAAGTAATCGTCGTGGTGAGCGTGTATTTGTTCATTTATTCCGCAAACCTCGCAGGGTTTTCTAAACAGCTTGCCGCCTCTTACAGCCCTAGCAACTATTGCTTGAGCCTTAGTTTTGTCTGGATTTCGTTTTCTCCAAGCTTCTTTAGCTTTTGCTCCTGAAATTTTGCCTTCTTCTGTTTGAGCATATATTTCTCTTGCTTGCCGTCTGTGATCTTGTCCGTTTCGCGCTTTATCGTAAACTCTCTGGCACGCTTTACACTTGTGAGATAGCCCATCTAGTGATGCCTTTCTAAATCCAAAAAGAGATTCATCTTTTTCTGTTTCACAAGATCCGCATAATTTCATTTCTTTAATTCCTTACGTAAGAAACACTAAGTTACCACGCAAGGAATATAGAGTCAAGAACGGCACATCAAAACGGGATATCATCTGAGAAATCATCTTTCGGCGGATTACTCTGCTGGCTTTCAGGCGCTCCGGTATCCTGCTGCTGGTTGCGCTCGCTTGGTGGCTTAGGCTCAAACGTGGATACCGAAGCGTACCATTTCCCCTCGCGCGCCTCTTTCACATCCAGGTTGACCCACTCGCCTTGCTGTTGATTAAGCCAAGCCAACACCTCAACAACTTTCAGCGATATGCTCGCCTTTACAAAGTCTGGTGCGTTTGGGTGTGGTGCTTTGACGAACATCCCGTCAACAAATTTCATGTCTGCCACTATTTACTCTCCTTGATTGCTTGTTTACGTGCTTTGATTGCGCTTATTAACGCTTCGTCTGCTGCTTCCATTCGGTTAAAAAACTCTTTTTGTCTGGCTGCGTGACGCCAAGATCCATAGATAAATCCGATGCCGACTACAAACATACAGGCCAAGACGATTAAAAATCGAATATGCTCCATGTCATAGATCCTTGTTTAAATAATTACTAAACCAGCGATTAAAACCGCTCAATTGCCTTCCCCTGCTGTTAATTGGCTTTGTGGTGGTCTGTGACCGCTCCCCACGATTATGGCATGTATGAATCATGCGTTTGGTTCTCTTGCCCTTGGTGCGGTTTATACGACCTCTCATGATTCAATCTCCAGTCTTTTAAGCGCTTTTTCGGTTAACGTTAATTCGGCCTGATCAATAAAACCCTTCATTGCCTCAAATAAATTGCCTAACGCAAGGCTTTCATTACTTTTAACCAACTCAAAAGCCGCTGATTGGGCTACGCCTTGGGCCAGTAGATTGAAGGTCGGGTAAAATCCTATTGAGCGCCATGATCCCTTGCCGCCGGGAGTTTTTGGCGTGGTGTGCTGCTGTAAAATATACTGTAATTTGTCGGCGTCTACCCTTAAATCGTTTGTTATGTTTATCATGATTCATCCTCTGTTATCGCGTACATTGATCGGTGCTCCCCTGCATATTCTTCAATTGTAAATGACCCTATCTTGATGCTTTGCCCTCTTGCCCTTGGTGCGGTTTATACGGCCTCTCATGATGATTGCTCCAATAGTTCAGGCTGCTGATGTATGTTGCCGATCTTGAGTAGTGTTTTAAGCTCTCTAGTGAGGTAGTCGTAAAACCACTTGGCGTGGGTATTGCCAAAATAATTAACCCTGAAAGCGGCGCAGTCGTCGACGTACTCAATAAAACCTCGACCGTTATTGTCTACAACAACGTCGCCATCGTAAAGATCAGTGCCTTCCGAGTCAGTGAGGCCGGTGAATTGCAGCAGTATGACGTTTTGACCCTCTGAAAAATAACGAACACAATCCAAATCTGTCGTTGTGCCGTACTCGTCGCCAGGCTGATACATCACCTCATTATCTATACTCCAAGCCCTAAACTTTATCTCCCTCATGATTCATCACCTATTATAGTCCAGTGCGTTGCATTCTTATCGCGATTGGTTTCTTCAACCAAAAAACTGCCTATCTTGACGCTGCGTCCATGACATGCAGCTATGCTTCTTAAATCGACCTTCAAGTCAGCCTCAAGTTGCTGCATTTCTCTTATAGCAATCTGCATTGCCTCAAGCTTTCGAGCAGTAGCCAGTGCGCCAGGGTCTTTGATAATTAAAGGATCAGTCATAGATCCACCTTCTCGAAGGTAGGTTCATCGCCTTTTAATGACACTTTGTAAATTCCCAAACTGCCCCCATCACATTTTGTAACTGCTTCCTTTAATGTTCTGCGAGACACGCCAAACACAGGCAACCCAAGCGATCCGGCGTCGCAATACAAATGAACATAGCTCACCTTCGTATCTGGCAGTGTGGTCAAGAAGTCATCGGGAAAAGCACGGGTATTACCCGTGATCAATCTTGAAGATAAAATCTCCGCCCCGTTAGAGAGCATAGTGAGGATAACTAGCTTTTCTACATTCCTGTCATCAATATGATCCGTACAGACGATCCGCACATCGCGACCTGCTTGGTCTTTGCACCGCCCGCCATGTTCTTTCATCGTTTTCTCTAAATCAAACATGCTATTCCCCTATTTGATGGTTAACCCGCGAGAAGCATCGACCAATTCAATACCCTCAATCGGATGATCTTTCACTGATTTAAGCAGTGAGGCCCGATCATACTTGCGTGATGCTGGGATTTCAGTCCAGAAGTAATCAGGAATCTTGGTTTCGTCAACAGTCCCGAGCATTACTAATGCTTTGCGTAGCGTTACCTTGAAGATCCCGAGTGACAGACTATCTTTGCCCAGCGCAATCATGTTTTGCTTCAGGTAAGAGGTAAGCTGGTCAACACTGTTCGCCTGCGATTTCTTCAGCTTGGTTAGGCGTTCAATCTCAACGTCTAACCCTGCGACATTAGCTACCATTTGTGCACGAACCTTCAGAACATTGCGGGCCTTATCATCAAACTCAAGGTTAAGTCCTTCCAGCGTATCGGCAATATCGTCGTGCGTTAGCTCTCCTGATTCAGCCAGGTTGCTAAGTTCGCGCATATCATTGGTGATTTCGTATAATTTCATGATTTATTCTCCGTGATACTGCCATAGAACAGCGTTGCAATAGCTGTGAACTGCGCCGATAGTCATGCCCGTTTTGTGATCGTGATGCAAATGAACCGGCCATGTAAAAAAGCCTTTTGGAAATAGCTTTTTGTTAACAGGAAGTTTTTGCACTTTGTCTGCTGGCGCATGAGTTAATGGCGTGTCGCAATGGTGGCATTTACCGCCCTGAAGATTAATGTAAGCGTTTCTAACTTCGCGTCTTTTTGGATACTGAATGTCATTGTAATTGACGGGCAATTTCATTATTTGGCCTCGACTTTGGGTAATGCCCAGTTTGGTAATGCTGGTGGATTTTTGATCTTGCCCTTGTCCAAGGGGCACCAGACATTTGGCAGGTAATACAGGTATCGGCCAACACCCCAAAGTACGGCAGCACGCTTAAATGCGTCTGAATACCGGCCCTTCTCAGCTTCGACATCGGTATCGCCGGCCCCGTTACTGCGCCATATCCATTCGTCACCAATCTTGACCCCTATTCGACAACATCCATCGAACGGATATTCGACCTGCCAGTAGTCGCCACACACGTCATCTAGGCGTTTCATAACGTCCCTAGCGTCTACATAAGCAAGCGCAATGCCGCTAGTAGCCTCCCATGCCTTAACGCCTTCTTTCTTTGCTGTAGTGGCTCCAACGCGCCAATGAATTACTTTTGGGTCGAATGGTGCCTTCAGCCTTGCTGTAATGCTGTCAATCATCTTTCTCTCCTTATTGATAGCTCGGTTTGTATTTGCTCAATTTCGTACTGAGCGCCATAGCCTCGGTTGTAAGCATCGGCAGTGCTTCTTGGTATCCTGCCGTCCTTGCAGTCCTGCTGGCCCTGTAAAAACTCGGTAGAAAAGTCTGTCATTTATTTCTCCTAATCTGTTGCGGGTACGGGGAACCATTCGACCGTAGGCTGCACGTAGCCTGACGCCTCGAAATGGGGGTTGTAGTAATTCAGCACTGGCTCGCTTAATTTGCCTGACTTCAGCGCAAACCGGCGTAGAATATGCTGGTCTTTTTCTGGTGGCTGGCGCGACATTGGTATCCAGTCAAAGCCGTACAGGTCAACTGCTTTGTCGGTCACTTGAAATCCTCCAATGCTTGAAGGGCTGCATCTGCACAACTAATAGCGTGCATAGCTAAGTGTTTGCGGCCATCGGCGGTCCTCAAGTCTGATGGGCAAGTCAAAGCAGGGTTAGACAGTATTGCCGCCATAGCCGCCTTGACGAACTCATCACGCGAAGTCATGTCATTAGCAGGGAAGTTCTCATAGTCAGTCATAGCGCCACCTTCTCGACATCCCAATCATCGCCGGTCACGGTGATTTTTATAATGCCGATCAGCGCGCCAGCAATATTCGGTTCCTTTTCGCAATCCTCTATACAGGCATACGAACAACCCGACTCGCCATCGGAATCGACATTGGCGTATCTCACCTTTGTCTCTGGCAGAGTGGTCAGCGGGGCGCAGCGATAACTGCTATTTCCGTCGATTTCTCGCGTTGAAAGAAACTCAGTCCCATCGTCACAGGCAACCGCTAATATAAGTGGTTCAGTGGAATTTAGATCAGTGCAAATAATCCGCGCATCCAGAGTGCCAATCTTGCATCGACCACCATCCCTATTCATTGTTACTGCTAAATCAAACATTCTATTTCCCTTTCGTGATGTGAAATATGATTAAACTACGGTTGAATAATAAAAACAACCTTTATTTTGCATACGCCTGTATATTATATTATAGTGCAGGTTCTTATGTAACGGAAGTTTAACAATGCAGAAAACAGAAGCAATAAGATTTTACCAGACAGCTACCAAACTGGCGAAGGCGCTGGGGATTACGCCGCAGGCTGTTTACAAGTGGCCGGCAGTCGTCCCAATGGTTCGGCAATACCAACTGGCAGAATTAACGGGGGACCGCTTAAAAGTGGTCAAGGTGAAGAAATGAGTAATAAAACATTATGGATTTTTACAGATAACTACGGAGATCGTTACATTGAGGATAATCTGCCTATTAATTGTGTCAGCCCTAAATGGACGGCCTACGTCCCAGCCAGCGAGCTTGAAGAACTGAAAGCTGCAATATTAGACCTTGAGCAAAAAATGAAGTTCGGAGTCGGTCACTACGATGACGATGACTGTGACGATGCTATTGAGTTGCTCGCAGACAAAGCAAGGCAGGTGGGTGGCAATGATCCTGGTACAGTCAGATTCAAATATACGGAAAAGCCAACACAGGAGGGTGAGTCATGAGTAAACACCACTAACTTACTTGGGGGAAGGGTAATTAAAACAGGGGCATTGCTGCCCCCAAAAACCAAGCGGAAAGGGGGGTCGCTTGGCGGCGTCGATTGGAGTCTACGCAAGAAGAATAATCTACGAAGCTGGCCCGATTGTCAAACCTTGTAATGATTTGTTGATTGATTAGCGTTATGCGGATAAACTATTGTACTATATTGGAGCAATAAATGGACTACCTAGAAAAAACCAGAAAGATGATTAACGATTCGTCAATGCCGAAGGACGAGATAGCCAAAGCCTGCGGAGTAAGCCATACATACGTGTACAACATCGCAAAGCCTTGGTCTGATCCAGGTTATTCAAGGCTAAAGCGCATTTACGAATACCTTAGCGGCGAGAAAATGGAGGCATGAATGTACGGTAAAATATTTGAGTCAATGCTTGAGGGAACTCTCTATGGAGAGTGGGAGGCAATCTGCACATTTAGCATGATGATTATGCTTGCTGACTCTGGTGGTGTTGTTGACATGACGCCAAAGGTGTTGAGCGTCAAGACTAGCATACCGTTAGATATTGTTGAAAAGGGCTTATCTGTTCTTGAGAAGCCTGACCCTTATTCGCGAACAGATGCGGCTGACGGTCGTCGCATTGAGCTTATTGATGCTCATCGTCCTTGGGGTTGGCATATCGTAAATCACGAAAAATACTCCAAGATGGTCAAACGTGACGATAAGCTAAAAGCTGACAGAGAACGCATAGCGGCAACTAGGGAGAAAGAAACTCTAGCAAAATCAACAATGTCGCAAGTGTCGCAAAGTGTCGCAAGTGTCGCGGATGTAGCACACGAAGTTGAAGTTGAAGTTGAAGTTGAATACGCAAAAGAAGACTTAAGTTCAAAACACTTGTCCGAAAAATCGGACGTGATTGCTAAAAAGAAATCCTATCCTGATGACTTTCTTGAATTCTGGAAACTTTACCCGTCAAACAGGCGCGGTAGCAAACCTAACGCGCTGGCAGCATGGAAAAAGATGGATGCAGATGCTTCAACTTTGATTTCTGACATTCAAG
>Ga0222691_1000858_pt1 | contig 9524 bp, 12 predicted proteins | sample AntAcemetage1237_FD_179839 | JGI IMG/M metagenome (GOLD analysis project Ga0222691, IMG submission 179839) | Saline water microbial communities from Ace Lake, Antarctica - #1237 | ecosystem: Environmental > Aquatic > Non-marine Saline and Alkaline > Saline | place: Antarctica: Ace Lake... | reverse complement strand
GTAGCTACATTAACAGGAAGTCAAACTTTAACTAATAAATCTATAGTAGCAACTCAGCTTACAGGAACTATTGCAGATGCAAGATTCCCAGCAACTTTACCCGCACTTAACGGAAGTGCTTTAACAGATTTAAACGCAACTAATTTGGGATCAGGAACAGTTCCAACTGCAAGGCTTGGAACAGGAACAGCTTCATCAACAACTTTTTTAGCAGGCGACCAAACTTATAAAACAATCACAGCAGACATCACAGGAGTTACAGCAGGATCTGGTTTAACCGGCGGCGGAACTACAGGTGATGTAACTTTAAACGTTGGAGCAGGAACTGGTATCGATGTTGCAGCAGATGCTATTTCTGTTGATGTATCAGACTTTATGACTAACGGTTCTAACAACAGAATTGTTACAGCCACAGGTACAGACGCACAAAATGCAGAAGCTAATTTAACTTTTGATGGATCTACTTTGGCGGTTACTGGTGCTATAACAGCAACAGGAGACGTTACTGCTTTTTACGTTTCTGATAGAAATTTAAAACAAAATATTGTTAACATTGAAAATTCTTTACATAAAGTTTCTCAGTTAAATGGTGTTTACTATAACTGGACTAAAGAAGCTTTAGAAAAACATAAACATTTAATTGATGTAAAAGAAGTCGGTGTTATAGCACAAGATGTAGAAGCTGTTCTTCCTGAAATAGTTGCAACAAGAGAAGATGGATCTAAAGCAGTTAGATATGAAAGACTTTGTGCAGTGTTAATTGAATCCGTAAAAGAACTTAAAAAAGAAATAGAAGAACTAAAATCAGGAGCCTAACTCATGGCCCTTGGAGTTACTGCATATTCAGAAGCACCTTTTAGTGCAGAACCCTCAAACGTAATAGCTTATCCATCAGGTATTGAATTAACAGTTCAGGAAAACTCAGGTATTGTTAATATAGATGTAGATGTTTCTGTAACAGGAACATCTTTAGTTTCTGCTGTTGGAACAGCAACTGCTTTTTCTTTAGTTGAAGTTCAAACAACGGGTCAAGCTTTAACGTCTAGTTTAGGAACTGTTACAGAAGTACCTTTGGGACAACAAGTTGATGTAACAGGTTTTGATTTAACCGCTAACGTAGCTAATTCTACTCATGACACATTAACCGCTTTTGGTGAAGCACCTTTTGCAACATTAAGTCCTGCTACATTTAATATTCCTGTTTTTGTAGAGGCTACAACAGGTGGAATTGTAGGAACATTCCCTCTTCCTATGTCATTAGGTACGACTGCAATTACAGCTAATGCTAATCTTTCTTTAACTGGTTTTGACTTAACGATGCAAGAGAATGATGTATCGATTGAAGCAAATGTAGTTGTTTCTATAACTGGAGAACCTTTAACAATAACTCAAGGTACAACTCAAGCATTTACCGATGTTACAACAGAAGATTTGACTGGAATAGCAATGTCTTCTAATTTAAATAGTGTTGATGTTACTGCTAATGCAGATTTATCCTTAACTGGTTTTGACTTAACGATGCAGGAGGATAGCGTTACTGTAAGTGGAAACGCTAATGTTGGTTTAAGTGGACAAGCATTAACAGCTAATTTAAATAGTATTGTAGTAGATCTAAACCAACAAGTAGATGTAACTGGTTTTGACCTGACTATGCAAGAAGGAACTGCTACAGCTCCTGATTCATTAGCTATATTAACAGGAATTGAAATGACGATGGCAGAAGGTAGTATACAAAACATTATATGGAATCCAGTAGATACAGGAAATGCACCAATTGACCCCCCAGGTTGGAAAAAAGTAGCTTGATTTACATGAAAAATATAAATATAATAAAATATTAAGGAATTTATAATATGGCAAATAGCACATCAGCTAGTTTAAAACTAACAGTACAAGCAACCGGAGAAAATTCAGGTACTTGGGGTCAAATTACTAATACCAATTTGCTTATTCTTGAACAAGCAATAGGTGGGTATGCTGGAGTAGGTTTAAATGCAACAACTGGCTCAACTTTAACTTTTTCAAATGGTGTTTTATCAAATGGTAAAAATCAAGTTTTAAAATTAACAGGAACAATTACTGCGAATGTCAATGTCATTATTCCGGATAGTGTTGAAAAAACCTACATTATAGAAAATGCAACTACAGGTGCTTTTACTGTAACGGTTAAAACAACTTCAGGGACGGGTTTTACTTTTGGAACAACTGAAAAAACTCGTGTAATACTTTATTCTGATGGAACTAATATTGTTGAAGTAATAAATAATACAGATCAATTACAAGATTTATCTAATATTGCAGTGACAGACGGAAACTTTATTGTGGGAGATGGTACTAATTTTATTGCTGAGTCTGGTTCAACAGTAAGAACTTCTTTAGGACTAGGTACAGCAGATAACGTAGAGTTTGAAGATACCCAAGTTAATTCCCTTGGTGTAGGGACCGCAGCTTCAGGAACTGAAGGAGAAATCAGAGCAATAAATGACGTAACTGCTTTTTATTCTTCAGATATTGCACTTAAAGAAAATATTGTTAATATACCTAATCCACTAGAATCTTTAAAAAAATTAAATGGAGTTTTATTTGATTGGAAAAAAGAGTATATGGACAAACGAGGTGGTGAAGATGGTTATTTTGTTAGAAAAAAAGATGTTGGAGTAATAGCTCAAGAGGTAGAAAAAGTATTACCAGAAGCAGTTGCTCAAAGATCAGATGGAATTAAAGCTGTAAAATATGATAGACTTACATGTTTACTAATTGAAGCAGTTAAAGTATTATCTGACAAAGTAGAAAAATTAACTAAGGAGAATAAATAATGGCTGTTCCTAGTACGAATACTTCATTAACAGGAATTCAAACTGAATTTGGTGGATCTAATCCAATTCAATTATCAGAATATTATGCTGGAGGCCCTTTAGTAGGATCTGGAATCGCTTCACCAATTGCCGGACCTATTCCTTCTTCTGGTCAAATATCAATAGGAAATTTTAGAGGAGCTGTGTCTCCATCATTCATTACTGCTACTGGCGGAACCATTACTACAAGTGGTGATTACAAAATTCATAAATTTACAGGTTCAAGTACATTTACAGTAACTAGTGTTGGTAACCCAGCAGGTTCTGATACTGTTGACTATGCTATTGTCGGAGGAGGTGGTGGTAGTGGTCGAGATGGTGGAGGAGCAGGTGGTGGAGGTGCCTATAGAGAATTTACATCTCACTCGGTTTCAGCTACAGGATATCCTGTATCCATCGGAGGCGGTGGAGGTGGTGGCGGAAGAGGCGGTCCCGGCTCTGCAGGTGGATCATCTTCTGTTTTTAGTCAAACGGCTCCTGGCGGAGGATTAGGAGGCGGAGGCCCTGGAGGCAATGGAGGCGCTGGAGGTTGCGGCGGTGGCGGTGCTTTTAGTGCTCGACCAGGTGGACCTGGTGCTTACGGAGGAAGCGGAGGTACGGGAGCCCCTTCTGATGCTGGAGGAGGCGGAGGCGGAATGGCTCCTGCCAACGGAGCAACAGGAATTAATCTTGGAAATGGTTCAGGAGGAGCTGGTAAAACCAGTCCTTTAGATAGTGTAACATATTCTGGTGGCGGCGGAGGTGGTCACTGGAACGGAACTGGTTCTACTGGTGGTGGAACTCCTGGAGGCGGAGGAAATGGTGGAGGTAGAGGAGCAAACGCTACAGCTGGCACATCTGGTTTAGGTGGTGGAGGAGGCGGTGGAGGCCGTTTAGATAACACAGTTGGAGGAGTACCGGGAGGTAGTGGAGCTTGTATAATTAAATATAAATTCCAATAATAAAATTATGGCTGATTTTGCAGAACTAGACACAAATAATATTGTAATTAATACTGAAAGAGTAGCTAAAGAGGACTGTTCTACTAATAACGTTATTGATGAAGCTAAAGGTGTAGAGTTTTTAAATAATATACATGGTAAAAATTCTGTATGGAAACTCTATGATAAAGACATGTCAGAAAATGTTAATAATGCTGGAAGACCTCTTTTTAGAAAAAATACAGCAAAGATAGGAGGATCTTATGATACAACTAGAGATGCATTTATAGAATCAAAACCATATAATTCTTGGACATTGAATGAAACTACTTGTAGTTATCGAGCACCTATTGATGAACCTTCATATAATAATCAATTCTATCAAGATAATGGAACTACAGCTAAGTATTTAATAAATTGGGACGAAGATAATCAAAGATGGTTAGCTACAGGTTCTTCAAATGGTTCTACTTACTTATGGAATGTACAAAGTCAGACTTGGAGCTTACTCACTTAAAAGTGTAAACAAGCACAAATCTTTCACCTTTAGTTGGGAAATAAGTTGAATGAGGTAAGCTATTAAAACAAATACCTTTATATTGGTCTGGTTCTATATCTTTTAAAATTTTACTTTTAGATTCATTATATATAATAGTACGAGAGTTTAAATCTTTAACTTTGTTTAAATAGATTAAAAGTTGTTTATGGGGATAATCATGATCTAGATGAATAGGAGAACTTTTAGAATTATTATTGTAAGAAAAATTTACAGCTATTCTTAAAACTTCTTTGTAATTAATATTATGTTTGTTTGTAAATTCATTTAATATATCTATAAAATTAGAATAAAAAGGTGAATTAATATCGTTTTTATTTTCTCTATCTTCTTTTCTTTTTAATACAACATGGCACATAAAACTATTAGTATCTTTACCAACTGCATTTTTGTGAAAGAAAAAAGGAAAATTATTACCTAATATAGTTTGTTCTATAAAATTTTTACTGACACTGCTTAAAAAATGTTTATCTTCTATAAAAAATATCTTTTGCATCTTCTTTACATCTAAATTCTAAATTTAATGTTATTCTAGGTTCTTTTTTTGAAGGTTCGGGATAATGATCTAAGAAATTAGGAAATATTAACAAATCATTTTCTTTAGGTATAATATTAATTTCTCTATGGTTGTGTTTAAAATTAATACCTTTGTTTTGTGTTTTTAAATATATTACACAATTTATAGTAGACGTTTTTAAATGATTATGCCATCTGCCTTTATGAAAATTTTTATCGGAAAGATAACACCATAATTTAAAATTTACATCATGCAAAGTAAAATTATTTAAATAACTTTTACTTGTGTGATAAAATATATTGTATAAATAATTTTTATGCTTTGATTCTACTTCAAAATTATAAGCTAATTTAGGATTTAATTTTATTCTTTGTTTTAAACAATCTTTAATTAAATCTTTTTTTATGTTTAAAAGTTCGTTGGTTATAGATTTTTTATATATTAATTTTTTTAAATTGTTCATAAAATTTTAAAATTATACGCAAACGATATTCTTGTTTTATTTGATTTATTTTGTGCTACTCCATGAGTTAAATTAGATTTAAATATTAAAAGTAATCCTGGTTCAGGTTTTATAATATAGCTTCTCCATGTATAATTATTATCTTCAATAAAATTTTCTCTTACTCCTTGTGGTTCATGAGTATAAAATCTTATATCACCTGAATTTTCAGGAACTGATAAGTAATACACAACAGAGATATCAAAAGGATAATGTTCATGTTTTTCTTGATAATCGTCTTTTATAGAATAATTAAACCATGATTCTTCACATTTTATTTTCAAATTACCATATCCAATTTTATGAGTATATTTAGCAACATTTTCAAATATCCAATTATTTACTCTATCAAATTTTCTACTTTGTCTTAAATCAAAATTACCAAATGTATTATATAAATTTGATTCCCAATTATTTCCTCCTCTTTTAGTTTTACTTTTTATTTTTTCACATTCTTTAATTAAAGAATTTTTTATTTTATTATGCTCAGGGTTTTGAAACATTCCAATAGAAACAGGAAAAATATTAATTAAATTCATTATCTGTATAGGTATCCTAATGTCCACGAAACTAAAGAAAGTCTTTTTCCTTTTGTAATAGGGGTTACTCTATGTTTTATAAATGATGGAAAAATAACAAGGGAGCCTTTTTGAATTAATTCTTTACATTGAAAAAGTCCATTAGGTGTATCAAATTCTAATACTCCTCCTTCGTATTCTTTGGGATCATTCAATAATATTGACATCGATAATTTTCTTATTTTACCATTCATATCTGGGTACTGTGGGTAGTCATGAGGATTTTCAAATTGATCATGATGCCATCCATAATATTGATTTTTACCATATATTGTAAATTGAGCTTTTTCTGTAAAACTTACATCAAAGTTCCAGCCAGCACTTGAATTTGCATCCATTATAAAAGAATGCATTAAATCATATAACCATTTTTTATCTAACCATTTAATATTACAGTCTCTTTGTTTTTTAAGAGATTTTAATTTTTCATTATCTTTTAAATCTTCAGTTTTGTAATCTCCAGTTAATGCAATTTGTTTTTTTTCTTTATTCGCTTCTTTTATAATTTTGTCACAAAGTTCTTTCGGAAGTCCCTGTGAATAATGCCAGTAGTAATGTTTTAAAATCATTTTTTTAATTGATTGGAGTTATTTGATACAATAGCTAACATTTCTTTATGTTTTTTTGCAAATTTAATTTTAATATCACTTGAATCAATATAGGATTTTAAATCCTTTATTGAATAATATCTATTAGATGTTTTAGTAACAAAACCAATACCCTCTGCAATTTTTAAATAACTTTCAAAACAAAATAATCTATTGTCAGATCTATACAATTTAATCATATCAAAATGAGTAAAATTTTTATTTAGTCTTTTAATTATATGAGATAATTTATCTGGTGCTACATTATTTAATTTAAAAGATTTCCAAAAAGTTGTATCTTTTCTTTTTGTTAAATAATGAAAATATAAAAAATCAACTATTTCATCAAAGGTGTCATTAATTAATTTATTATATAAATTTATATCTGATTTATCTAAAGTATATAAACTTGGTACAAAATGTAATAAAGATTCTAATTGAAAAATTGTTAGATAAATAGATGTAGCTTCTAAAGGTTCTGTGAAAGAATAAGATAATCCAACTGATAAACAATTATTTATCCATGAATTTTCTAACCTACCTGCTTCAAAACTAATAGGCTTATTAAACTGTATGATTTGTTTTTTAAATAAGGATTTAATTTCTTTCATTGCTTCTTTATCTGAAATAAAGTCAGAATCAAATACATAACCCGCACCTATTCTATGCTGTAAAGGAATTTTCCACATCCATCCATATTTCATACAAATAGCTTGTGTATAAGGTTTAATATCTTTTTCATTTTTTAAAAAGAAGGGTATAGCTCTTTTCATCGGAAGATGTTTTGAATAAGAAATAAATCTATCTTCTTGTTTTTTACCATTAATTAATCTAGCAAATCCTGTACAATCAAATACAAAATCACATTCATAAGTTTTATTATTGGACAGTTTTATCTTTGTAATTTTATTTTTTTGTAAAACACAATCTTTATATTCACCAATAATTACTTCCCCACCTCTATCTTTAAATATGTTTTCTAAATAATCTGCTAAAAGCCTTGCATCAAAATGCAATGCAAATCTACATTTAAATAAATCTACTTTATTTTCATAAGATAATTTTGAAATATATAAGTTATCTTTAAAAGGTTTTTTGTTATTAATTAAATGTTTTAATAAAAATCCAAATGTATTTTTTTGAAAAACATTTTGAATATTAAAATCGCAATCTTCTGTAAAACCATGAAAATATTTATCATTATCATTATTCCAATTTTCAAAACTTATTCCATGTTTAATGGTTCCTTTTGTTTCTGACATGAGTTTTAAAGGGTGTATATTTAAAAAAGATAAAAAAGTATTTATATTAGGGACCGATCCTTCACCTGCTCCGATGATACCTATCTTATCACTTTTAATTAATGTAACTTTGGATTTAGGAAAAATTTTTTGACAAAAAAGTGCGGTCAACATTCCCGCCGTTCCTCCACCTACTATTATAGTATTTTTCATAAATTAATTTCTTCTTCTAGATTAGCAAACGGTCCATTTAAGTCTACATAATGTAAAAATATTTGATGATGCCAAGATGGATTTTTTTCTTTAAATTTTTTTCTAGAGTGAGTTATTTCTATTCCTTTATATATTACTCCATCGCCTTTTTTTATATTAATAGGTTTGTTTGCCATATATAGTGGCCAGTAATATTTTTTATCTTTATAATTATAGTTTAAAGTAATTGAACAACTAATTTCACAAGCCTGTCTATCTCTATGAGGTTTTAAATCAGCACCTTCTTTATATATTCTAGAATATGCATAAATTGATTTTAATTTTAATTTAGTAGCTTTTTCTATTTTTGGTTTTACATAATTTAACACTGCTTGTATTACATGATCATCTCTAGAATGAATAGCTGGAGAATTTACTACTTGAGGATCAGAAGGAAAACTTTGCATTTTTTTAAATAACCAGTTAGTTATAAAATTACACATGTCTTTACTAATTACATTTTTAGTATATAAGTATTTCTTTTTCATATTTAAAGAAAGAGTATAATAGAATATAATAAAATATCAATGACTTTTAAAGTAAATAACTCTCAAGAAATTAAAATTAAAAATGAAAAAATTTTAATTTTTAAAGATTTTTATAAAAAACCTCAAAAAATTATTGACCACATTAAAGCCTGTAAATTGAATTTTCATAAAGAAAACAATAGTACTTTTAATAAAAAACTATTTTTAGATAAAAGACATTCTGGATATGTGGAAGACTTAAATAATGTAATTGAATTTTTTGAAAATCTAGTCAATCAAAAATGTTATCATAAAAAAGAAAATCTGCTAACTAACTATCAGTTGTGGATAGATAAAAAATTTAATAATTATAAAGACAATTATTGGTGGCCTCACTACGATGAAGGATTTACTCTTTTAATTTATCTAAATAAAAACAACGAAAAAAATGGTTTAAATATTTATGATGATACTCCTTACAGTAAGGAACAATTTAAATACCATGAGCATGTAAAACCATGGCATGAAAAGAGTAATTTTAAATTACTTAAAAACATAGAAACACCTTTTAATACAGCAGTGTTTTTTAATGCAAAAAATTTACTACATGGATGTGCAATAAATAATAATAAAAATTTAAAACATTTTAGATTAAATCAAACAATATTTTTTAAATAGATATGAAATTTATAGATCAATTAGATGATGTAAATTATGCTACAAAAAAACAAATTCAAGAAGAATATTGGCATATAGAGGGGATAGTTAGAAATAGAACAAATCAAAAATTTAAATTTGATTTAAGTCCCATAGTAAAATTTCAAAAAGATGATTATGGTAAAATAGGTCATTTTAACTCAAAAGCCGATAAGATAGTTTTTGATTTTAAGGACAATTGGATATTAATTGACACCGAAGAAATTGTTAACTACATTAAAGAAAAACAAATAAGGGATTTAAATTTAGACCATTTATTAAAAGAATTTTCTTGGAATATTGTATTACAAAAACAACAAAAATAATATATAGTATAAATTATGCTACAAAAA
>Ga0222691_1000850_pt1 | contig 9559 bp, 13 predicted proteins | sample AntAcemetage1237_FD_179839 | JGI IMG/M metagenome (GOLD analysis project Ga0222691, IMG submission 179839) | Saline water microbial communities from Ace Lake, Antarctica - #1237 | ecosystem: Environmental > Aquatic > Non-marine Saline and Alkaline > Saline | place: Antarctica: Ace Lake... | reverse complement strand
GACCAAGTATCATTAATTGACTTAGCAGGAACATTTGATACAAACAATTTAACTATTGGTAGAAATAGTTTAAAGATTATGGGACAGACAGCAGATATGACTGTTTCAACAGAGGATGCTGGTATACAACTAGTTTATACAGGCGCAACTTACGGATGGAAGTTAACAAATAACATCTAATAGTAATAAGGGATAAATAAAAATATGAGCGATTTAAGAGATTTTACAGGTAAGAATAGAAGGTTTACAGGTACGGATGCTGAAACAATTTCCAGTGGTACAACTGCTGAAAGAGTTGATGGTACTGGTAAATTAAGATTTAATTCTACAACTAACTTGATGGAGTATTATACTGGTACAGAATGGAAATCTATTGACGCTCCACCAATTATTACAGGTTTTACCGTAGCAGGTGGTTCAGATGTAACTTCGGCTACAATTGACAACTCAACAGGTGGTAATGTAACAATTGAAATAAAAGGTTCTCTATTTGATACAACAGGTGCAACTGTAACATTTGTAGGTACTGGTGAAACTCTATCTACAACTACTACCACAAGAAATAACTCATCACTCTTAACAGTAACAATACCATATGCAAGTTTTGATAGTGGAAATGAACCTTACACAATTAAAGTTGCAAACGGTTCAGGTCTTTCTGCTGAATTAACGGGTGCTATTAGTGCTGACCAACCAGTTACATTTACAAATGCAGCTGATACAAATTACGATATTTTGAATAGTCTAAGAAGTTCAGGCACAATTGCAGCTGGCGATTTGTGTGGCGCTACAGACGCAGACAGCGACACAATTACATATTCGGTTTCAGCTGGGGCTTTACCATCAGGTTGTACATTAAATACCTCAACAGCAGCTATTACATGGTCAAGTGTAAGTGCAGTAAGTAGCGACACAATTTCAACATTTACAATATCGGCGGCTACTACAGATTTAACAGTTACAAGACAGTTTACAATTACAGTTAAAGCTCCAGTAACAACATCTTATACATCAACAGGAGCGTTTACATTTAGTGTTCCATCTGGTGTTACAGCAGTTGATGTATTAATGGTTGCTGGTGGCGGTGGAGGCGGCGCTCAATGTGGTGCTGGTGGCGGCGCTGGAGGTTTGATTTATAGACCAGGTTTTCCAGTTACACCAGGCGGTTCAGTTCCAGGAAGTGTTGCTACAGGAGGTAATCCAAGTATTAATCAAAGTGGGACTTACCCGAGCGGTCAATACGCTTCAAACGGAGCAGATACAACATTTGGTTCTTTAACTGCCAAAGGCGGCGGCCGAGGCGGATATTGGACCTCAGGTTATGGTCAAGGCTCTCCAGGAGGTTCTGGAGGCGGGTCAAATAATCAAAGTCCAGGTTCAAGAACAACTAGTACACAACCCTCACAACCAGGAGATTCAGGAACTTACGGTTTTGGAAATCCAGGAGGTTCAGGACCAGCAGCTCATTTTGGTGGCGGTGGCGGTGGTGCCGGAGCTGCTGGTCAGGACGCAGGTTCTAACGGCGGTGATGGTGGTAATGGAAGAGCATACTCAACATCTGGCTCATCTGTAACATATGCAGGTGGCGGCGGTGGCGGAAGTCACGAACCAGCTCCAAGGGCTTTGCCTCCAGGCGGTAGTGGTGGAGGTGGTTTTGGTATAACAGCCTGTGCCAATAGTGGTAGAGCACAAGACGGAACCGATAATAGAGGCGGCGGTGGCGGTGGTGCTGGATGTCCAGGTGGTTCGTATAGTCAAGGTGGCGGCGGCGGTACAGGTATTGTGATTGTTTCATACTAAAGTTGTATATAAATAGTTGACTAAATAATAGTATATTGATAAGGAGATATAATGGCTACATTAATAAAAAAAGATGGCACGGAACAAACCGTTTTAGTTTCAAACAAAACATCAAAAAAATATATAAAACCCGTTTTTAATTTTGACAATTTAAATGACGCACACAAAGAGGCTGTGTTTGAGGTTATTTCTTTATTAGATAAAAGACAAGGTGTACCTCATCCTGTAGTTATTGAGGAAATAAAACAAAATTTTAAACTTGAAGATATTCCGGAAGTAGACCAATCAAAGTCACTTTGGTATCAATTAACTCATCAATATCCTATAGGTGCTAATGTTCAAGGTTATAGAATGGAAAGAGATAAAAATGGTAAAAAATATAAAGTACCTCATATTGCCTTTTCATCCGATTTAGATATATTGGATAACATGTTAAAAAACATTATTACAGATGTTAGAAATAATTTAAAAGAGCAAGAAAAAAAAGAATAGATTGTATGTTGTGATAGGAGTTTTATATTATGCAATTAAAGAATAATTATTGGTATTTTCAATCTTTGTTTACAGCTGAAACTTGTGATGAAATCATTTCGTCAGGTGAAGAACAGATTAAATATTCAAAAAGTCAAGGTTGGACAACAGAAGCTCTTACTGCCGGCGATAATCAAAAAAAATCAGATAGTGTCTTAGCACAAAATGATAAAACTTTAGAAGAATTGTCTAAAGAAACCAACTTATCTTTTAAAGAAATTGATAAAAAATCTTATGTAAGAGATAGTGAAATAGTTTGGTTTAATCATAATGAACACAAATGGATTTATGATTTAATTGTACCTAAGGTGCAAGAAGCAAATCGTTCATCTGGTTGGCAATATGACATTGATGAATTTGAAGACATACAATTTACAAAATATCATCCTGGAGGATTTTATGGTTGGCATGCTGATGGTGGCGGTGACCATTACGCTAAATATAAAAAATTTATTGATGGTATACACGAAAAAGATGAAAACGACCGATGGCCACAAGGATATACTTCAAATTCGTGGCAAGTAGGTAAAGTTAGAAAAATAAGTGTTACTATAAATCTAAACAAACCTGGAGAATATGAAGGTGGCAATTTAAAATTTGATTTTGGACCTCATAACCCTAAACAAAGATATAAAGAATGTGAAGAAATTAGACCTCAAGGTTCAATGATTGTTTTTCCCTCATTTGTACATCATCAAGTAACACCTGTCACAAAAGGCACCAGATATTCTTTGGTACTTTGGTGTTTAGGAAGACCATTTAGATAGGATTAAAATGAATATAGATGATTTGAAATATACACAAGAAGATAATCTTTCTTCGTCAGCTAAGTTTTTTAAAGACAATAATTGGTTAAAGATTACTAATTTTATTGACCCAAATATGGCATACTTTTTATACCATTACACATTAATGGAATCAAAAAGATTATCTTTTTTAAATGAATTGGATCCTGATTTAGTAATGAAACCTGGTAGATTTCATGGAAGTTGGGGTATTTTTGATGATAGACAAGCTCCAAATGTTTTTAGTAGATATGGTTGTGCCGTTTTTGATAATTTATTAAACCTAAAAACAAAAGAAATGTCGCATTTAACAGGACTTAATTTAACACCTCAATATTCATATCACAGACTTTATACTTCAAATAGTATTTTACAAAGACATAAGGATAGACCTAGTTGTGAAATATCATGTACTTTATTTTTAGGTTCAAATACTTCAAATATATCGAAAGATTACAACTGGCCTATGTTTTTAAAAAATGATAATGAAGAATTTTCTGTTGACCTTAATCCAGGCGACATTATCGTTTACCGAGGTTGTGAATTAGAACATTGGAGAGAACCTTTTGAAGGATTAAATCACGCTCAAGTGTTTCTTCACTACAATGAAATTGGTGGACAGTATGATAAAGTTTATGATGATAGACCATTATTAGGAATTACAAAAAGTATATATCAAGATGATTGATTTGCCTGTATATAGTTTTAAAGACTTTCATATTTTTGATAAAGAAGAGAAAAAACATTTTACTGACATTATATTTAATAACAAAGACAAGTATATAAGTGATTATGGTTATGATGCGTTTTTAGACTCTAATGTAGAAATTGACAATTGTAATTATACAGGTATACTATATAATAAATTTTTACAATGTAGTCAAGATAAATTTGGACCTTTTAATCTTTTAGAAAACAACTCAAATAAATGTTATGCATTGATGACAAATGTTGATAATTATGCTTCTGTACCACATGACCATATAAAGACCTCTGTAATTAATTCAGTATATTATTTGTCTGTACCTACAGGTGAAATACAATTTTTAATTAATGATAAATGGATTAATTATCAACCTGTAGAAAATGAATTAATAATATTTCCGAATTACTTAAAACATAATACTTTAAAGAATAACACTAAACAATGGCGTATTAGTATTAATATGGAAATGATGTGTGATTACAAATGGAGATAATTAATGTTATTTATAGAAGATGATAATTTTTTAAAAACAAAACAAAAGTTTTATATAAATGATGTTATATTAGGTGATGAATTTTCTTATTATTTTCAAAAAGTTTCTATGTTAGATGGTGGTGGCGGAGATAGTTTCTTATGTCATATAGTTTTAACTAGACCTGAAGAAAGAAATGGTACTGACGGAATAAATTCTCCTTATTATAATTTTTTTAAAGAGTTACTAGAAACTTTTTGCCAAAAACATAACATACAAATTAATGAAATTTTTAGAATAGCTGTTAATTTAACTTATAATACCGGTAGTATTGATAGTATTACTCATGTTGACCATAAGTTTGACCATAAACAATTAATATTATATTTAAATGACCCAACTGATAAGAGTTCAAATACGGTTATAGTAAATGATAAAAACGAAAAGGTAAGAGAAGTTTCACCTAAAAAATATAAAGGTTTTTGTTTTGATAGTTCTCCTCATTACTTAAAGTACCCTAAAAATGGAGAAAGAATTATAGCAATTTTTACATTTATATGATTAAAGTATTTAAAAATTTTTTACCTAAAGAATATGAGGATGAGTTATATAATCTACACACAGATGAAAAACTGCCTTGGTTTTTTATGAAGAATACGGTTGATTACGATACAAAAGATATTTTAACGGAAGATATGAGAGATAATTTTCAATTGTATCATACATTTTTTTTAGATAAACCATATTCACAATATTATAAAAATGTGATTAAGATTTTAGATTTTGCAAATATAAATTATAAGAAACTAATTAGAATAAAATCTAATTTAAATACTAATATAAGTAATTATAAGAAAAGTAATTATCAGATTCCACATACAGATAGTGAAAATGATAATACTTATAGTTTCTTATATTATGTAAACGATAGTGATGGGGATACCGTGTTTTTTAAAGACAATGTTGTTTTAGATAAAATTACTCCTAAGAAAGGTACAGCTGTTTTATTTAAATCAAACATATTACATTGTGCTTCTAATCCTATTGAACACGATTATAGAATAGTAACTAACTTTGTTTTTGAGGTATAAATGATTATAGAAAGTTTATTTGCAACACCATTAATAATTACTAAATTAGATAGAGATATTACAAATATCGAAAAACAATTCGTGAAAGATAGTGCTTCATCTACAAGAAGTAATATTACTAACTCAATTACCACATCACACAATGTTTTGGATAATGATGAGTTGAAAAATATAAGAAGATATATTCAGGCAAATATACAAGAATATAAAGAAAAAATACTTTCACCAGTGCATGAAAATAGTTTGTATATTACGGAATCATGGATAAATTATACTAATAAAAATCAAAGTCATCACAGACATTCACATGATAATAGTCTAATATCAGGAGTATTTTATTTAAATACTGTTAAAGATGATGCTATAACTTTTTATAAAAGAAAGTCTGGACTAACTTTAAGTTTTGATGTTAAAACTAGTAATAATTTTAACTCAATGAGTTATAGATTGCCTGTTACAGACAATATGCTAATACTCTTTCCTTCAGATTTGGAACATGAAGTAGATGCCAATATAGAAGATAAGACAAGAATTAGTCTATCTTTTAATGTTTTTGTAAAAGGTTTGTTGTCAGATGTAGGAACTACAAAATTAATTATAAAATAAGAGGTTATAATACTTATAAATATAGTAGTATTAAGGAGAACAATTATGATAACATTAGATACGCCTATTAGAATGGCTGTTATAGAATTAGATGATTTTACAACCACCAAATCTACCGGCGGTGTTGTTGTAAGAATTGAAGAACAAAAATGGACTGGTAGTGGTAGGTCATCTCCATTTACTCATACATGGGAAAATGATAGTGACGGTAGTATGAAAAGTGGATATACAGCAGTTGCTAGTGAAACAGCAAAAGTGGGTTGGATTTACACAGATAAAACACATCAACTTGTAGATTCCAATTCATCATCTTAATAATTCTTTAGAGTTATATTATGATTGTTGATGAAGAAATATATAAAGAAAGACTTAAAATTTGTAGGTCCTGTGAACACTTACAAAAAAAATTAAGTGTTGAAACATGCAATCTTTGTGGTTGTGTAATGCCTATAAAGGCAAAATTAAAATGGGTATGGTGTCCAGATAACCCACCTAGGTGGTTAGATGATTACCAAACAAGAGAGCCTATTTTTTATGAAGATGATGACTAATAATATTATGGAGATAGATTATGATTTTAGATGTTTTTAAAATTCCTTTATATACTAAACAAATAGATGTTGACTGTAAAACTATTGAAGAATATTGTTTAGAAAAATCAAAAAAAGAAGAACCTTCTAATAGAAGCAATAGAGGTGGTTGGCAATCAAAAGATTTACAAGAAGATGAATTAAGTTTTTTGTTTCAAGAAATATCATATAATGTAACAGAATTTACCAAACAATTAAATTTTTCTAAAAAGTATAATTTTTCATATGCTAATAGATGGATTAATGTCAATTACACAGACCACTATAACTTATCTCATATACATCCATATTCTCCTATATCTGGCGTTTTTTATGTCAAAGGATTTGACAATGCGCCTATAACATTTTTTCATCCAGCTGAACAATTAATGGCCTATGATTTTCATCCTGAATTTTTTAAAGATATAAATGAGTACACTCAACAACATGTTGATTTAAAAGGACCGACAGGACTTCTTTATTTGTTTCCAGGATGGTTAAAACACGGTGTTGTGCCTAATCAGAATAAAGACCACAGAATTTCCATATCATTTAATACTAGGATTAGTCTTAATGAAAATCAATAATATTATAATTGTAGGTGGCGGCACAGCAGGTTGGTCCACAGCACATCAATTCTTAAATAAAACAAATGCAAAAATTACTGTTATTGCTTCAAAAGAAATTCCTATTATTGGAGTAGGTGAAAGTACAACAGGCCGCTTTAGAGATTTAATTACTTTAAAAGATAATGTTACAGGATTAAATGAAAAAGAATTTTTAAAAGAAACTGAATCCACTTTTAAATTAGGTATTAAACATTCAGACTGGCACACAATAGGTCAATCTTTCAATTCTCCTTTAGGAGATATATATGAAAATCAAATGAACTATCCACATTCTGATTATGATAATTTTAAGATTTTTCACATTGCTGAAGACAAAGATTTTTATGATAGTTTTCAAGCAAAATTAATGCACGAAAATAAGCTTCATTTTATAGAAGGTAAAAGTGTATATGAAAATGATGTACTTCAGCCTATTGCTTATCATTTAGATACTTATAAAGTTGGTCAATATTTAAAAAGAAAAGCGCTAAATGTAAAAGATAGACTAACTTATATAGATGACACAGTTAAAAAATTTAAACAAGATAGTATTGGCAATATTACTGAGGTGATAACAAATTCTGGCCGTTCAGTAAAAGGTGATTTATTTGTAGATTGTTCAGGATTTGCTAGAGTTTTAATTGATAAAGTAGAAGAAAATAATTTTGTTTCATATAAAAATAATTTATTGGTAAATAGTGCAATATCATTTAATGTTAAACATGAAGAACAATCAATACCTAATTATACACACACTAAAGCAATGAACTATGGTTGGTTATGGGAAATACCCACACAAACAAGAATGGGATGTGGTTATGTTTTTGATGATAATTATATCAACTTTGAAGAAGCTAAGAAAGAAGTTGAAGAATTATTAGGACATAAAATCGAAGTACAAAAAGAAATTACATTTGAAAGTGGTAGACTAGAAAAAACTTGGTGCAAAAATGTATTGTCTGCCGGACTATCAACAGCCTTTATTGAACCTTTAGAGGCTACATCTATTCATGCTACAAATATGCAAATAACCCATTGGATAGAAAATTATTACAAAGAAGATATGCCTTTTGAATGTGAAATATTACATAAGAAATATAATAATGAAATGAATGAAATGTGGGATAACATAAGAGATTTTATTGTATTTCATTATATAACTCCTAGAAACGATACTGATTTTTGGATAAAATCTAGTAGTAAAGATAGATGGAGTCCTAGACTAAAAGAATTGATGACAATGTGGAAATATAGAATGCCTAGAGTTATTGATTATATATCGGATAAAAATAATAATTTTTATTATGTTGGTAGTGGTCTATGGTATCAAATTGCCATAGGTATGAAAGTGTTTGATAAAAATATGGCTGAACAAGAATTAAAACAATATGGATTGTGGGAGTATTCACATAAACAATATGATGAAATTAAGAATTTTGTTGAAGGAGTTGTGCCTAAATGTATAGGTACAAATGATTATTATGAACAACTTTAATTTACACCCTTTATTTAATACACCTATTGCATTAACTAATACACCTTTAAGTGTTGACGAACAAACGGAATTGACACACTACATTAACTCACAATCTTGGGAGAACGCCAATCAAGGAGATGATGATGTTTATGATAATAATAAATCAAAACAAAATAAGAATTTATATGCTTTAGAGGATACTGAATTATTATTTTTAAAAAACAAAATTATGGATACTTTTTGTGCATACAAAAATAAAGTATTAAGATATGATGATGTAAATTTTAAAATAACCACATCTTGGTTTACAAAAACAGAATATGGTCAAAAAAGTGATTATCATAAACATAGTAATTGTATGTTTAGTGCTGTTTTTTATGTTAATCAACCAGAAAATTCAGGAAATATTATGTTTACAAAATTTGAAGATAAGAGATTTAATATAACACCTACAGAATATAATATATATAATTCTGAATCTTGGCGATTTATACCAAAAAAACATGACTTAATAATATTTCCTTCAGAAACATACCATAAAATAGAAACGCATTTATGTAAAGAGGATAGATACTCATTAGCTTTAAATTTTATGCCTGTTGGTAAGATAGGAATTTACGATAGTCAATTGGAGTTAAAATGAAAGATATAAAAGAATTAACAATGGAACACCACAAGAATGCTGAAAGGCAAGAGTTTGTAAAGATACTCATGTCTGGTGAAATAGACCATAAACTATATGCGACATACTTGTACAATCAATTACAATGTTATGCTGTATTAGAAAAGTATGGGTTACACAATTCACTATTCAGAGATACACCAAATCTATTAAGAGCTGAACATATATTATATGATTTCAAATCTTTTGAAATAGATACACCAGAGATTACACAAAGTACAAAAGACTATAT
>Ga0222691_1000835_pt1 | contig 9684 bp, 10 predicted proteins | sample AntAcemetage1237_FD_179839 | JGI IMG/M metagenome (GOLD analysis project Ga0222691, IMG submission 179839) | Saline water microbial communities from Ace Lake, Antarctica - #1237 | ecosystem: Environmental > Aquatic > Non-marine Saline and Alkaline > Saline | place: Antarctica: Ace Lake... | reverse complement strand
CGCAACACCTGAACAATATGCAGAACAATGCCATAAGTGGGGATATCCAGCCATGAGTGCTACGGAGCATGGCCATATGGCATCTGTTCCAGACATGCACTTTGCGTTTAAGAAGTATGGGTTAAAGTATATTTGTGGGTGTGAAATATACTTTAATGATTGGGAACCTGAAAGGCAAAGGCTTGAATCGAAAGGAATCAAAGTTAGATCAAAAGAATGGAGAATGAATAACTTTGAAGAATCAACTAGAATAAATCGCAATAGGCATCTTACAGTTTTATGTAAAAACGAAACCGGATTTCATAATTTAATTAAATTAACAACCCAAGCTTATAGTAGTGGTTTGTTTGGTATGGGAAGATTGCAATTTAATAGAATTTGGTTCGATAAATTATGTGAATTTAAAGAAGGATTGATTATATTATCTGGATGTTTAAATGGCCCGGTTAGTCATGAATTGCGATATAGGACATTGCTTGACAGAGAGGGTAATGTTGTGCGGGAGAGATCGAAAAAAGCATCTGTGGATGATGCTGTTAATTATATTAAAAAATTCAAGAAGATATTTGGTGATGATTATTATATGGAATTGCAGATGCCTAGAATTCCTAAATCTGAATATGCACCAAGTGATGTATATGTTTTTAAGGCTTTAATTTCTTTGGCAGATCATTTTGGCATTAAGACTGTTCTTGCTAATGATTGTCACTATTTAAGAAGAGAAGATTTTATACTTCAAAAATTGATGATGGCTATTGCCCAAGACACTACTATTGATTCTCCAGATTTGTTTCATACAAATAGTGATGAACAGTTTATGAAATCTCGTGCCGATCTTTGGGCTACGTTTAAGAATTTTGGCTATAGTGATGGGATTGATGATGGTGCTTTTGAATTGATGTGTGATAATACACTTGAAATAGCTGATAAGTGTGATGAATTTGATGTTGATACGTCTCCTAAAATTCCAAATATTGATGATGAGGATAGTGAACTTAGTAGTGTTGTGGCTAAGGAATTGAAAAGACGCGGATTACATAAAAATACCAAAAAGTTCCTTATTGATGGTCGAGAAGTGACATATGTTGACCAAGCTAAAATTGAGCTTAATAGGTTTATCGATAAGGGATTTTCAAGCTATTTTTTGATTACTAGAGACCTTGTCAGATATGGCAAGGAGCAGGGTTGGCCATTTAGCCCAAGAGGTTCTGCTGGAGGATCTCTTGTTTGTTATTTGATCGGCATTCATACTTTAGATCCTTTAGCGTGGAATTTATCATTTGATAGATTCTTATCACCTAGCCGTGGTGGATACATGCTTAATGTTAATATGCCGACTCCGGTTAATTAGGATTTTTAATGAATATGAAATACCTACCAGAACTTAAGCATTCTATTAATATGTATCTTCGCTTTGGTTTTGACGTTGAAAAACTTGGCCGTTTTGCTATTAAATTTATAGACTTTTTGGAAGATGATGATGAACTTAGGGTTGACCTTGAAATGGCTAGAATGTCTTGGCAAATTGTGATTGAAATTATTACGACTTTATACGAGACGACTAATGCGGAAACAAAAACTGAGCATTTAGATACCATTATGAAAGCACTTGGTGCTGTGTCGACAAGTAAGAATGCAGATCTACCAGATGAATATATATCTGGTAAAAACGCAGCGATTGCTGTTATGCTGAAAATGACTGATGAGTTGATTAATAAACCAGATCTTTTTGATATAAATGGAAAGTTATATGATTAGAGCATATTGTGCTACTGTTAGTGATGAATCTGATGAGTTTTATGGTGGTGGAATAGTTCTTAGGCTTATTGATCAATGGGATAGATGTGTTACAAGAGAATTTGGTGTTCCTTTTGGTGGTTCTGGAGATCGTTTATCTCAAATTCAGATCTTGAGATTTTGTTTGTCGTCAGTTAGGCCGGGTAATAGAGATTTTGAAACATTTGTTTATGTAGATAATGAATCTGTGATAGATGTTTTACTTGATAAATGTAATGATGGCGATGATTATTATAAAGAAATTCGTGAGTTAAAACAATGGTTTGGATATTATTCTAATCTTAAGATTAAAATTGAAGAAAATAATTCTGAGTATTTGATGAATAGAGCCAAGTCGTTGGCTTATAATGCCGCTAACACTCAAGAATATTTTGATAGTGAAAAAGATGGATGATATTAAGTTACAACTGCAAGAAATGGAACGCGATCAAAAAAAGAAAATTAATGGTGTTAATGTTGAGTTTGGTTTTGATGGCTTTGAAATTGGTGGGTATGCATTTAACTTAGATGATGCTGTTGAAAAAATTAAGAAAGATGGAAAACAAAAGAAGGGCTCTGTTTATAATAGAATCGCATTTACTTTATCTAAGCCAGCCTCTGGTTGTCCTGGGGTTGTTGTTTCAACGCACATTGTTAAAAACAAGGAAGAACATGCAAAATTAATTGATGATGCCATAGCTCGTGGGCTGTACTTATGGCATGGAAATGTGGAAGAGTGGGATGGAAGATATTATATTAAGCACCCTTTATTTGTCAATTGGTCTACTGTTGATAAATTTGAAGAATCGAAAGCTAATAAAGCAGTTAAGACAAAAGAAATAACACAAAAAAGAGGTGAATTTGATTGCCCGTATTGCAATAAAAAGTTAAATAGTTCATCTGGCAGAACTTTACATGTTAAATCGTCACATTCCGATAGGCTTGAAGAATATTCGAGGACACAGTTTTGACTGATATAGTAGGAAAATCTTGGGCTGATATAAAAATTATTGCTTTGGAAAAAGCAAATGACTTACCAGATTATAAAAAGAGACTTCTATTTGAATTTAAAGAAATAGAAAAGCAAGGGGCCATGTCTAAATGGGAAGAATTTTATAATGAAAAAAAGAAATTTGATTCTAACCCAAATAATTTAGTTTTACCATGGGTCTTGAATTTATTAGTTGATTGTGATGACCCAATGGCTGGTAGATCAGACAAGATTCTTAATACGGTTAGAGCGTCAAAGGTTTATGAATATATTAAAAAACATGACCATGCCCCGTCTGACTTTGTAAAAGACCCCGATATGCCTGATATCGATCTTGATTGCTTGCCTAAGGCTAGAGATCCTATCAAGGAATATGCTATGAAACAATATGGCAAGGATATTAATGATGGGTATGGCCCCGTTTGTTCTGTCGGAACTTGGCAGACATATAAACTTCGATCGGCTATTATCGACACTATTTCTGCTATGGGGTTTGAAAAATCAGCTGCTTGGGAAGTGACTACAAAACTCCCGGATGAAGTTGATGATTTAAAAGATGGAGGGAAAGCACTGTGTAAGGGACGCATTATTCAAAATGGTGAAGAATCAGAATGCGGTCACAGGCACCCGAATGTTAAATGTCCAAAGTGTGGCTCTACTGACACCGATGGCCCAACTATCGCAAAATTGTTTGCCGAGCATGAAATGTTAGCCAATTTTGCGATAGAATATCCAGATGTGATTACATGTGCTGTTAGGATTGTTGGTAGAATTAGAAATATGGGCATGCATGCTGGTGCCTTGATTATTGCCGATCGAAGTTTGTATGGTAATGTTCCGCTGGCAAGATCTAACAATAAGGGGTATTGGATCTCTATGTGGTCCGAGGGGCGTAGTCCTCAGCTATCTAAATTTGGGTATATTAAATGGGATATCCTTGGATTAAAAACATTACAATATATTTTTAATTGTTGCAAGCTTATTGAGATGAATAGAGGGATATCGTTTGGTGATGAATATTTACAAAAATCCGGCCACTCACAGGATTTGCCGCCAGCAATGACTGGTTGGGATGATATCGATCCAAGTGAAAATCGTGCTGGCCATTTTTTTGATGAAAATGGTGTAAAACATGATATATCATTGAATGATAAATTTGCGTTGTCTTTAGCCGATGAGCAAAAGACAGATGGTGTGTTCCAATTTGATACCGATTTGGCTAAATCTATTCTTGCCAATGGTGTAACAAATTTTAATGACTTATTGTTTTATAATGCCGCTGGTCACCCTGGCCCGATGGCCTCAATTCCTGAGGCTGTTGACAATAGAGATAATGATACTGGGTGGCGTAAAAAACTTAAAAACATCCACCCACAATTACTTGAAATTTTAGATGATACTTATGGTATTATTTTGTGGCAAGAACAATTGGCTGCTATTTGGCAGAACCTTGGTGGTTTTACAGCTCCTGAGGCACAAGATGCCCGTAAAGCTGTTGCTAAAAAATGGGCACATAAGCTTAGAGGGATTGAGGCTAAGTGGATATTAGGTGCTTCTAAAAGCATAGGTAGCGATAATGCCAAAGATCTTTGGCAAAAAATGGTGTCATTTGGTAGATATGCTTTTAATAGATCGCATGGAATTAGTTATTGTCTAGTTGCATATAGATGTCTATGGCTAAAGGCTCATTTTGCTCCTGAATGGTGGGCGGCTGTGATGAGCGATTGTCATCCTGATAAACTTGTTAGATATATGGGTATTGCTAGATCTGAAGGATGGAAACCAACAGATATCACTCGTCTTGGTAATTATAATTCTTCTGCTGATGTTAAATCCGTTGTGTTTGATACGTTGAATATGTATAATTTAACAAGCGATTTTACCGTGACTGGGAATGTTGTTAATCAGGGGATGATTGGCATTAAGGGTATTGGTGAGAGCGTTGCTGAACAGTATGAAGGTCGTATTGACTTTACTGACATCGATGACTTTATTGATAAAAAGGGCGGTAAAAAGAAGACTATCCTTGAAAGGTTTATTAAACTTGGTTCATTTAAAAATGTTCCGGGACATGAAAATTCTAAAGCTTTATGGACTTATTATCAATATAAATATTGTACTGGTAAAGATATTACTAAGTTAAAAAGTGAGCTTAGGGAAATGCTACTTGCACGTGAAGGTTGGGATAGTTCTACTATTAATGATGAAATAGACAGACAGATTAAAGAATATAGAAATACTTTTCCGAATAGAAGAAAAATACCTCCTAAAATAACCAATTGGAAGCCAAAACCGGACGATTCGCGTGAGAAAATAATGTCTTTAATTGTAGATGATTTTACTGCTGAAAATATTCTTGAGTTTGAAAAAGAATACCTTGGCTATTACCTTCATTCTCCATTAGATATTTATGATATTGAAGGTAATTGTACTATTGAAAATGCTAAAGAAGTGTTTGAAAATGGTGGATCTCCCAGGATTGAGGCGGTGATTATTGATATTGATTTTGCTCAAACTAGAACTCATAAGGATTATTGTAGGTTAATTGTTAGTGATGGTGTTCAAACTGCTTTGGTTCTTATTTGGGAAAATGAACTCAGAATTCAACGCGAAGAAAATTTGGTCCCAGGGTCTGGTGTTCAGATCCCTGTTGATTATGATAAATCTAGAAACTCATTTGTACTGCATCGCGGTGATATGATTTTAAAATTGTTACGTAAGGGTTGGGATAAAAAGCAATGCCTAAAAGATTGACTCAATTTTTATATTATTTGATGCAAAATGAACTTCCAGTTGGTGCGGTTTGCAAAATTATATCAGAATTATCTGATGATGTAGATTATCCAGATGATGATTTGAAAAATATCGCTAAAAATTATGCTGATATGATATTAGATGAGTCTGGTGAAGGTTAAGAATGCAAACGAACGATAAAACTGGAATTGGTTGTGATTATTGTGGCACAACATATAACATTGATTTTGAATATTATTCGTTTGACTTTTTTTCCTATAACTCTGTGGATGGTAGGAAACCTTCTATAGAGCAAATAATAAAATCACAAGCCATATTCTCTTTAGATATATGTACTAGTTGTTTTGATAAAATTGGTAAAGTCGTTATTGGTAATTATAGTAAAAATATGTCTAAGCATAGGAGGATGAATGTTCCTGCGTTTTGTGACTGGACTGGGGCTCAAATGTCTGGTACATTTGATGCTTATTATTGTGCTGTGACGAAAGTAAAAGTGTCTCTTTCTAAACAGCCTAATATTTGTGTGAAATGTGAGGCTAAGACATTTGATGATGATAAGCAATGCTCAAAATGCAGTGGGACTGATTTTACTAAGATAGCTGATATTACAACGGCTAGTAGGTATTTAGAAATTAATTTATGCTCGGCAGCATATGATCATTTTGTAGATAAGGCTAAAACAATCCGTGTAGTTGCTAGTGAGTGGGCAACGAGATCTTAAAAATTTTTGAGAAAGTAGAACATGTATAATCCGTATGATTTAGTTTCAATGACAATCAATGGACAGGAAATTTTTGGTAGGCCAATTGCCTTTGATTCTGATGTTGTCAACAACGATGATATGACAAATGCCGCTGGTAATTATGTTGTTCCGACTAGATTATCTTCTTGTTGCCAGGATTGTGGACAAGGGATTGAAGTTGATGTCTATTTTGAACAACCTCCATTTGATGTTGTTGTATGTGAATGTGAAAATTGCCATCCAGAACCAAGTGATATTATAGACCCGTTTATGAACCCAATATCTGAAGAAAGAATTGGCGAACATGAATTAGATCCTCATATGCAAGACCCTAATGCTGAAATAGATGAGACTGAATCGTCTGTTGCGGACAGGATGGGTATACCAGATGAAGTCTTCGGTGATGCTGGTGTTGCTGATACATCTGATGTTGTTGACGATACTGATGTTGCTGATACATCTGATGATACTGATGATGTTGCTGATACTGATGATGTTGCTGATACTGATGATGTTGCTGATACATCTGATGTTGTTGACGATACTGATGTTGCTGATGATGTTGCTGATACATCTGATGATGCTGATGATACATCTGATGATGCTGATGATACATCTGATGATACATCTGATGATACATCTGATGATACTGATGATACTGACGACACATCTGATGATGCTGACGATACATCTGATGATACTGATGATACTGACGATACTGACGACACATCTGATGATGCTGATGATACATCTGATGATACATCTGATGATACTGATGATACTGACGACACATCTGATGATGCTGACGATACATCTGATGATACTGATGATACTGACGATACTGACGACACATCTGATGATGCTGACGATACATCTGATGATACTGATGATACTGACGACACATCTGATGATGCTGACGATACATCTGATGATACTGATGATACTGACGACACATCTGATGATGCTGACGATACATCTGATGATGCTGACGATACATCTGAAAAAGACGAAGTGGTCAAACAATTGCAAGAAAAAGAATCAGATCTTTCTAAATTATTAGAGGAGCTTGACGAAGAATAATGAATGTTATCTTCGGTTCTGGCGTGATTGGTCTGTTGGCCAAACACATATTAGGTTCAGATTGGAAAGTTATACCATTCGCACGTAGTAGGTTTTTTACATGGAACCCGGCGTTAGATGATAATTTTATAACTTCCCATGATGAGCTTGATCCATTTATAAAAGAAATAACGAACGCTATAGGCCCACCAGAAAAATTCCAGTATAAATGTTCTTGGTCTGTTGGTGGAGAGATACTACATAAATTTGATGAATCTATTTGTGATGATTGGTTGAACAAGATTTTTAGCAATAATCCTCCTGGTCAAGCAAGGATTTTTATGAAAGATCGTATGGATATGTCCGTCTATGGTGTTAGAACCAATGCATTATATTTGAGGTTAGTTAATCAATATATCAAAGAATTAAAAGAGGAATCAGAGAAAGGTGCAGTGACTGAAATTGGCTCGCACTATTTTGTAAGAAATGGGAAAAGGGAAGACTTTGATAATAGTATTAGCACGATACCTTTGAATATCCTTTATGATTTGATGAACATCAAGCATGACTTATCATTTAAACCAATTAATTATGTTCATGTTAATACGTCTGATCTTAATTTTGAGGGTGCAAATCAATTGCTTGTTTCTGATGGCATAATAGATTTTTTTAAAGCGACAAATATCGCTAAAGATAGATATTTATTATATTTTAATAGAGATGTAGTTGATTATGGTGTATACTTAATGAATTTTATACAAAAATTTGATATTCTTGATGGCACTGCTATAGCCGACGCAATTCCCATTGGTCAAACTCCAAAATTAAATGATATGGAAGATTCTGATGGGATATTTTGTGTTGGATCTTATGCACAATGGGATTGGTGCTCTGATGTTGGTTCTTGTATTCTTAGATTATTGAGATATTATAATAGAGGATTTAAACAAAAGCAACAGAAGAACTTAATATGAGCCAAGAAGAATTTGATGATTGGTACAATGTTAAAAATAAAAGTTTAAAAACAATTACTCCAAAGTATATTAGTATTATGAGTGGTCAAGATGAGACGCCGTATCAACGAAAACTTCGTATGATCGAGCAATTATCATTATCTTGCATATCATGTTCAATGTGTGATTTAGGAACAAAACCGGCTATAAATGGTAAAGAACATAGGGACCCACATGTTCTTAGTAATTGTAATCCTAAAGAATTTATGATTGTTGGTCAAAACCCCGGATGGCCAGAAATCAAAAAAAGATCAATGATCGCTGATCAAAAGATTTTTGATGATACATTGAATGAATATTCTCTGTCTAGAGAAGATTTTTATATTTGCAATATTGTTAGGTGTTTTAGCAATGAAAGCATAACGATAGATCAAAAGAAAAAGTGTGAACCATTTCTTAGGATGGAATTAAATTTAATAAAGCCTTTTTTAGTTATAACAATCGGGGAAAATGTGCATTCACAATTTTGCCCTGGCGTTAACTTTGAAGAATCTCTTCTGTCTATAACTAAAAGCAGTAGGTATGGTGTAAAGGTATTCGCAATAGATGATGTCTCTAATAAAGTTCATGTGAAAAAAATGTGTAAATTAGTGAATGCTGCTAAAAACAAAAAAGGCTTATGATGTTTCATTTACTGGTATAAAAATATATCTTGGAATTTTGTTTTTGGTTTTTCTTTTTATAGCATACGGATTACCGTTGTTTTTTAATATTGTCTTCATTCTAGTTGTAAATGCTGACGCATTGGTCACTGTTGGTTGCACAATATTTAATATCTCTTGTGTTGGAACCCCATCATCAATATTTTCTAATAACTTATCGTATGCTTGTTGCATGACATTACTTAGAGCTTCGTCTTCTGTTTTCTTTTTTTCTTCTCTGTCGATTCTTACTTTTTCTACTGATTTTCTTTCTTCGATAGCCGCTTCTAATTGTTTTTTTGAGTCGCCATGTAATTCTGCTACGTCTTCAGAAATAATTTTATCTATTTCTCCAAGGTCTACGTCAATAATTATCACTTTTGTCATTTTATGCTTTCTAATTATTTTAATAAAATTTTAAAGTATGACTTTGAGTAACTAATACATGGGGTGTTATATTTACTAATAATAGGAATATTAAAATGGCGAAATGCGTTTTTTGTGACAACCACACAGATCTTAACACACAATTTACTATTACTGTTGAAAATGAGAAAATAACAGTTGATATTTGTGATGAGCATGCTGAAGATGCAACTGTTAAAAGTGCTAAAGAGGCATACCTCTCTACACAAGATAAAATTAAAGAACTATTAGCACAGGCTAAAAAATTTGGGCTTACTCTATCTAATGAATCTGGATCATCTG
>Ga0222691_1000827_pt1 | contig 9769 bp, 22 predicted proteins | sample AntAcemetage1237_FD_179839 | JGI IMG/M metagenome (GOLD analysis project Ga0222691, IMG submission 179839) | Saline water microbial communities from Ace Lake, Antarctica - #1237 | ecosystem: Environmental > Aquatic > Non-marine Saline and Alkaline > Saline | place: Antarctica: Ace Lake... | reverse complement strand
TAACTCTTTATACAAAGTTAATAATCTTCCAAACGATTTATCATTTTTAGCATGATTAATAATTTCTAATCTATTTAATTTTTCTACATCTATTTTCATAATATTTTATATTTTTCGTATGTTCCACCCTTAGACCCACCATGACCATCTGATCTTGTAGTCCAGTCGATAAATCTATGATATTCACGATTTTTATCTTCATATATTTGAAGTTCATTTTCATTTATTGGGGAGAAATCATAATTCTCCGTTAAGTTCTCAAATGTGTGAGTTAATTGTGCATTTGCTCTTGTCCCATCAGCATAAGTTACACTTCTTGTTGTCCATGAGCGATAACAGTTATTACTTTCATCTAAATCAAAAATATGACAATCATTAGGTCTTACTAGGTATTTTGTTTGCTTTTTCATAATGTTACTTTATAGTTGTTTTATTTCCCAATTTTTCTAATTGCTTTTCAAATCTACTAATACTACCCCATATAATGGAAGCATCAGGATCTAATTTTTTGATTTGCTCTACTAATTCATTACACTTACCATCCTTATAAAATTTGGTTTGAATAGCATCTGCTAAATTATTCAAATGAGCAGGTGCAGAAATTGAAATTCTTAAATCATAATTAGACCATTTGGTTTTATAATCATTAAACATAATCCCCCTAGTTAATTTATTTTCTAAATTATGTAGTTTACGATTACGAACTCTAATAATTGAATTATCAGAACCAAATAAATGTAAAAATCGTAAAAACCACCTAGGACAATGCTTTGGTTTTGCTTCATAATCTAATGCAAGTACTAATGGGAATAGGGCTCTGAATATATCAGTATTTTCATTCCAAATACTTGTACCAAGATATCTGTACTTTTCATTAAATGTTCTTGGAAAGAAAACTGCTCTTATATGACCTAATGTAATGTTTTGAGTATGTACCATTCCATATTTTTTTCCTTTAAATATTATCATGTTATTTTACAATTTTAAAAGGTTTGCCTAAAATCTTTGTTAATTCTTCCATTGTGTATTCTTGGATTGTTTTTGGTCTGTTGTCTTTAATTCTACCATATGAATTTTCAAAATATATTTGATTATTATTTTCATCATATTCACTTTTATACCAATAGCCCTCTGAATCTTCAAAATAGATTTGATTATCATTTTTATTAAATTCTTTTTTATTCCAAAAACCATTTGAATCTTCATAATAGATCTGATGGCCATTTTTATCAAATTCTCTTATCTGCCAATACCCACCGTAATCTTCATAATAGATTCGATTGCCATTTTTATTCTTAATAATAAATGGAAATTCTTTTGTGTTTAATTGTTGAGCTATTGTTTTCATAATGTTACTTTTATATTGTTTGAATCTTTTGATGTAAAGTGTATGTGTGAATCAACTGTTATACTACTTCTTTCTTCATCAGCTTTCCAAAATTCATGTCTAATTACTTGAATTAAATCATATGCTTCTCTACAACTTTCATCTACCTTTGGATTATGAATACCCCAATTACCATTTCTCCCTATTGAATAATCTTGTATTAATATGTTTCTTACTTCTGTTAATCTGTTATCAACGTCGTCACGGATTAAATGATATTTTGAATAATTAGTAGACAACTTAACATCTTTTAATTTTTTCCACTCAGTTTCCTTATCCCACATACCATTCTTTACACTACCATTAATTAATGCTTTACCTTTTTTAATTTCAAGTATTTCTCCCTGTGAGGTTCTATCACCAACCTCGATATCTTTAACAGGTATACATTCATTATATAAATGCATTTGGAATGTTGGGTGATCTTTTATTACATCGAATTGACCAGCACCAACTCTTGAATATAAATCAAGTGCTTTTTGGATTAATCTAAGTTGTTTGGTGTTTACTTCTAATGTTACCATAATTTATTTAGTTTATATTATTTCTTATACCTTAAAGATACGAACCCTATTTGCGGTAGCCAAATGTTTGCGTGGGGGTTTTATTAATTTTGTGTGTTTGATAGTACATTTTCCCCCATATCTGCAATCATTTCGGAATTACTTTGATTAATTAATTCTTTAAAAAATAATATTTCTTCTCTACTAAAAGTCATACCTATAGAAAAATAAGGTCTATTACGTTTCCATATAATAAACATATTTGATGTTTTATACATTAACTTTTTTATTATTAATATTATTAATATTGTTATCATAAACTATATACCTTGGATACTAATCTTTAAGTTATTTTTTAGTCCCACCACCCAAGAATATTATCTTCCATTATCTTAAACAATAACTTATGTGCTCGTGTCTGGTTAATGTTTCCTATGTTCATTGCTATGATTTGTTTATTATTTTCTCTACCTTCTCTATTAAATACACCTTCACCATTTAAGACTCTTTTATGAATCAATGGATATTTAGCGAAATAACCATCGAAGTTTTCTTCTAATAAACCATCATAATCAAAATAATCTAAATATTCACTATCATAAAATTCATCTTGGATTAATTGCATTAACTTTACACATAATCTCATATTTCTTGCATCATGTTGTGCTCTAGTATGTCGATCTTCATCTGCAATATAATTTGCATGTGCCTTCAATTTATGTTTCAAGATCTCAAAGATATAATGAGAATCCCAATTACGATCTTTCCATATAATAGGAAACCAATATACAATATTAACTACTCCTATTTTAAAGTTACGATACATATACCTACCATCTTGTTCCCACCACAATGGGATGGATTCTAGTTTATTTCTAATCCATGAGTTAGATTCTCTCTCACCATCCCATTTTTCAAATATGTCTTTTTCTGGTTCCATTTTAATAACTTTACTTTATTATAATTTTTAATATATTGGTATAATATACACCCACTAATTTATTTGTTTAATATCTACCATCATATAAATTTTAATCAGGTCCCTTTATTATTTATCAAATACAAATATTCACCACTATTTATTTGTTTGGAAATATGAAGTTAAGAATGATTTAGGATAAAGTAAAATAGTTCCTGTATATACAGGATTTACAATTTCTCGGGTTTGGAGTTTAATCCCCTTACTAGAAGCTGCTAATGCTACTTCTTTTCCTAATGCTCCACCTGCTGCTTTCCCTAAAAAGTCATAAAGGGATAAATATTGTGAATTTTCTTCCATAATTTTAATTTTAAAAGGTTTGCCTAAAATTTTTGTTAATTCTTCCATTGTGTATTCTTGGATTGTTTTTGGTCTGTTGTCTTGGATTGTCCCATTTGAATTTTCATAATAGATTTCATTATTGTTTTCATCAAATTCACTTTTCTGCAAAAAACCATCTGAATTTTCATAATAGATTTGATTACTATTTTCATCGTATTCACTTTTACTCCAATAACCATCTGAATTTTCATAATAGATTTGATTACTATTTTCATCGTATTCACTTTTTTGCCAATAACCATCTGAATTTTTAAAATAGATTTCATTATTGTTTTCATCATATTCTCTTTTATTCCAATAACCAGTTGAATCTTTAAAATAGATTCGAATATTGTTTTTATCATATTCACTTTTACGCCAAAAATTACATGCATCTTCACCATAGATTATATTACCATTTTTATCCTTAATCTCAAAAGGAAATTGTGTTATGTTTAATTGTTGTGCTATTGTTTTCATTTTATAATTTTAAATTTCAAATTAATTATTTATTCATTTCTATCTTTATTATATAATTCACCTTCTAATTCACTCATTGAACCTTTTTTTAATTGTTTTTCAAACTGCTCAATTTCATATAAATACAATTCTATATTTGAATATGCTTTACGTATCCAATTTTCTCTAGATTGGATTTTTGATTTTAATAACTTTTTTTGATTTTCCATAGCTTATTTTCTTTAATAACTACCATTATATTCATACATTACTCCCAATGTTGGGTGATTTACTGTACTACCCCTAACAATGTGTAAATCAACTAAGGCCCCACTTATTTGAGACATTTTTAATCCTGTGATAAATAATTTTTCACCTACTACAATACTGTTTAACTTACTTACATTAATTCTATTCATAACTTTTATTTTTTAATTTTAATTTAATTGAGGTTTTCCACCCCCTTTACCTCGTAAAGATACGAACGATATTTAACTTCTCCAACCATAACCCACTAAACCGTTGAAGTATTTTGAATATTACTTTGACACTGTTTAAATGCTTCCTCCAAACCAACACCCTCGGATTTTGGTCTAAATCCTACTATTATACCTTTTTCTACATACAATTCATCTTTGGATGATTCATACCAGCATTCATTATGGAATCTACACCACCACCCATTTTCTAGCAAATGTTGATGTTTTTCTTGTCTATTTTTCAATGTTTTTAATTTCATTATTGATTTCTTCAAATTCTATATCTTCTATGGTTTCTACAAACAGGAAATGTGTTTGAAGTTTTAACACATTATCACATTTTAACCAATCCCTCCAACATTTTACAAAACCCATATGGGTGGTGCCTTCTTTAGTAAAATAATCAATTGGGATTTTCCTATTAATTAAGTAAAGCTTATCATTATGTTTATATAATTGTTTAAACATATTATAATTTAATAAAATACTTGAATTGCTACAATAATCATCGCTAATAGTAAAGTTGCTAAAGTCTTCAACGTAATTGGTTCACCTAAATGATAATACGTTAAAAGTGTGAAAGAAACAATACCAACAGTAAACCCTAATAAACGAGTAGGCCATAAAACCCCACCAAAAGCCGCAACCAATATCCTTGTTGATTCAATATATGAGTATCCAATTGGGAAAGCAAACATAATAATAGTTAAAAATGTATGTTCTCTGAACCAATTCGATAAAAATTGTGAGTTGGTTTGATACCAAGCAGATGTTTGCGCTATTAATAACCAAAACACCCCTAATAATAAAAATTTATAATTCATACCTTACCTTATTTTTCTTTAATATTATTTAAAATGGTAATTCTTCACTTTTATACCCTCCAAAATCATCATACCATAAACCATCTAACTTATCTTCACTAATGATTTTAGATTCAAAAAAATCTAACATTTCTTCAATTGTACTTTCACTTTCTAATACATTTACTTTAAATCCTCCTGATAGGGTAATGCTTGTAAATCTATCCTCAAATTGAATATTAATAATATTTTTTAAAGGTATTAAATGTTTTTCTTTATTCCCATACCCTGTTACTTCTAAAATTTTCATAATCGGTCAAATGTGATTTTATTAATTAAATGTTCAATTTCGTTTTTAGCACCTCTAACATCACCACCTTCAAGTGATTGTAGAACGGTCATTAGTTCCTGGTATAATATTTCTTTTGTATTAGAATCCATACTCTTCCTTAGCTAATTGATCTAAATCAACGGTTTCATCTTCTATAGTGTTCCAATTCCCCCCATAATCTCCACCTTCATCATACTCATCACCCTCATCACCCTCATCTTTAGTTTCAATGGCATCTAACAAACCAGCTTTTTCAATCAAACTCCATACTCTTTTCTTCCAAAGATCTATTTCAATACCTTCTATAATACAACCCCACCCATTTCTAAGTGTAATTTCTCCCAACATATCTACTAATTCCAAAGCGAGTACATTTAATTCCCCCCCTATTTCAAAATTAGTACCATATTTTTTAGATCTATTGGTGCCTGCATCATACATTCCCTTAATCTTAAGCCATCTAGGCGTAATAACCTCTTTTACAATTTCTGACATAACTTTTATTTATTTTTTAATTTTAAATATTTATCTTGCAATTCTAAATGCTGTTTATCCATATTTTTCTGAAGGTCTTTCAAGTGTTTGATTTCATCCTTTAAACTTTCTATACTTTCCAATTCTTTGGTTTCTTCTTTTAATTGTTCGTCTAGGTAGTTTGATAGTTGGGATTTATTATTAAAACTAAATATTACTTCTTCGCATGTTCCAGAAATAACCCCACTAAAATCTTCCATTATTTTAATTGAACAGTACTCATTATCAATTTTAGTACCATATCTTTTTAATTTTTTTAACATTTGTTTTATTGTTCTCATTACTTTACTATTTTAAATAAACTTGTTAAACTAATCATTAACATAAATAGTGTAAATAACATTTCATTACCAACACCATTAAAACTAATATATTGTTGTGTTATACCTATTAAGGTACTATATGTTAATATTATTGATCCTAGAAATATTCCCAAAACTTGTAAATTTTTAATTTTCGTAATCATTTTTTTATTTTTTTATTTTAATTAATTGAGCTTTACCACCCTTCTTACCCCGTAAAGATACGAACAATATCTCAGGTAACCAACCAATACGTAAGATGTTTTTAACTTAAATTGGAAAAAATAACACCTTTAAACCCACCTTCCTTAGCTAATTTAAACCCTTCAAATTTAAAATTATCATCATTCACCCCATCCCAATCAATAACTAATTCTTTGTTTACCTTTCCTAGTATACTTCTTCTTATTTCTCCAAACAGACTTTTTCATTGCTGCTTGGAGTTCTTCTTGTGTTATTATTATTTTTATTAACATTTTATATATGATGATTTGTTATATTTGTTAATTTTATTATAAAGATACGATAAGGATTTCAGGTAACCAAATAACCCCCAATATTTCTTCAGAAAAAGATAGGGAGACTTTCGTCTCCCTAAATATTATTTTATGTATTGGGTTTTTTATTAAGAACCCATTTTATCAGATATAAATTCAGAATAATCTTCCCCCCAATCTTCCATCTCAAAATCTTCATACCCACTAGTACCATTTAAATTAATATCATTTTCTAATGATTTAATATATATGTCTAATTGTGGAACTGATTTAAGTGCTAATTTAGCTATATCTATTATTTCCATTCCTAAACGTTCGTTAACTACTGGTTTTTTAGTTGTTTGGTTAAATATACCAACTAACCATTCCAAACTTGATTTATTACGGTTTAATGTTTTAAATTCTTTATATGCATCTTTAACAAATGATTTTAAATCCTTAGCTTCTTGAGCCATTATATCCAATTCATTCATTGCTCCTCCTTTAATTGATTCATTAAATGATTTATTAAATGATTCTATCCAACTAATTAATATCTTTTTAGCTTCATCCTTACTAAGATCAAATGCTTGCTGGAGGTATGGTGTTGCCCCCCACATATTAGTTTTACCTGAGTCTCTTAATTTTGCTAGGAAGTTAAAATACATTTCATTTTCCTCAACATCATTTTCAAACAATTTACCTTCTTTAATATACTTTTTGTAGTCGAAATTATCCATTATTTATTATTTATTTTTTGTTATACATATTGAGATTTATTGGAATATTTTATTCCTTAATAGGTTTATTTTATTTTAGTAATAATCATTTTTCTAATTCTTTTCTTACAGATTGGATATGTTTACACCCTTTAACTCTATCTTTTGCTTGGTAAAATCCAGGACAATTACAAGTTAGTTTTAATCCAGTTTGTTTTACAGAATAAAACTTGCCTTTAGATGATGATGATTCAAATTCCCAAACTCCCCCAATTATTTTTTCTTTAACCCTTTTAGGTTTAATCCAATTAATGTCATCTAAAGTAGTTTCGGGTAAGACTTCCTGCCAAGTGGGAATAATATAAGTTTTACCATCTTCATTAGATTTATATAATCTAGGACTATAAGATGAGTGAATATATTCATATTTGAATCTTCTCATACCTACATATTTCCCATATCCATGAGGGTTGATGAAGAATTGCTTCCCATCTTCCCAAGGAATAATTCTACTCCTTAAAAGTCCATGTTTTGTATAATTATCTAGTTTGTATAATGCCATAACCTTTTGTTTATACCTAAAGATACGAACAATATCTATGGTAGCCAAATAATACCATGGAAATGTTTTTAGAATTTGTCTTTAAGTTGTTCTTTCACCACTATTGCTCTTAATTTTGTAACATACAATTCATCCTCAGCATACATTCTATCTAATAACTGGTAGAATTGTTCTTCTGTTTTACATTTATTAGCATAAGTACTATACCAAAAAGCATAATCTAAAATACTTTCTTCCCAACTATTATAATAGGCATGTCCATATTGGGTACCTTTAGCTAAGTTAACTCTAACTTTAGCTTCTTTTTGACCAAATACATTGTGGTTTTCATTAAAAATCTTGGATGTGAAATTACCAGTTTCTAGTTTGGACTGGGCTAGGGAAATATGTGGATATGGTAAATTAATTTTACTTAACATAGTAATAAATTTATCTTCAGAAAATTCATTTTGGGAATTGACTAATAAAATATCTTCTACATTGATGGTGTAACTATCTTCTTCCATTTCACTCCTTGCCCCTATAAAAAACAATAAAAATAAGAATACTGCTAAAACTTTAAGGACTTTAGCAAGGTAAGGAATTGATTCAAATTGTAAGTTTGTTGAGTTGTACTTGTAAATTTCCATTTATTATAATTTTTTATTTACACCTAATAATACTATTATTTATTTTTAAGTTTTTCGATTGCATCTCTTATTTCAGCACAACGCTCATATTCTTCGTGGTAAGCGTGGATTTGAATATTTTTTTCTAGTATAGCTAAAAAATCTTTTCTATCAATTGTTAAATCCATAATTCTATCTTCTTCATCAATTGTTATTTTTAAAACGTGAATAAAACGTTTTGTTGTTTCTAGGTTAGAAAATATTTTATCAACTATAACTTTGGATATCTCTAAATCCTTATTATATATAAGATCTTCAAATTCTTTATATTTTTTTACATTTACTAAATATACCATAATTAAAATAAGTCTAAAAAACTATCATCAATATTTCTTTCCCTCAATTTATTAAACTTTTCATCATTATCCAACATCTTTTTGGCTAACTTATCAAGGTGGATTGATTTTCTTTTGTCGTAATCTTTAACAATTTTATCATGTTTTTTATTTTTAACTTTCTCCATGTTTTTTAGACTAAATTACCGTTTATACGCAAATGTACGAATAATTATTGGGGGAGCCAAATCTCCCACGTGGTTACTTAAATATTTGTTTAAATAAGTGGGTTTTATTTAAGCTGTCCCACCATCGGTAATAGTCCAATTATCACCTCCTGCACTTACTATATTTGCCCTTGCTGTTGCGGCTGCCCTCCCCGCTGTATAGGTTGAAGTTCCGAAATCGGCAGTTACCCCATTTTGAAGTGTTAAGGTATCAAATGCTATTAATGCGGCATTATAATTTGCTGTGGTTAAACTAGAATGATTTAAAAACCCTCCCATTTCATTAACACTACTTACATCCCAATTTGAAACATCTAAAGCAGTTAATGAAGAACAATCGGCAAACATATCACCCATATCAGTAACACTACTTACATCCCAATTTGAAACATCTAATGTAGTTAATGAAGAACATTGGTAGAACATACTTCCCATACTTTCAACACTACTTACATCCCAATTTGAAACATCTAATGTAGTTAATGAAGAACATTGGTAGAACATACCACCTATCTCAACAACACTACTTACATCCCAATTTGAAACATCTAGAGAGGTTAATGAAGAACAAAAAGCAAATATACCATCCAAGGCATTAACACTACTTACATCCCAATTTGAAACATCTAATGTAGTTAAATTCAAGTTTAATCCAAACATACCCTCAAGACTCGTACTACTAATCATAGGGTAATCAGTAGCCGTAACTGTCAAATTAAAACATTGGACAAAAGTAGTTGGTTC
>Ga0222691_1000799_pt1 | contig 9991 bp, 22 predicted proteins | sample AntAcemetage1237_FD_179839 | JGI IMG/M metagenome (GOLD analysis project Ga0222691, IMG submission 179839) | Saline water microbial communities from Ace Lake, Antarctica - #1237 | ecosystem: Environmental > Aquatic > Non-marine Saline and Alkaline > Saline | place: Antarctica: Ace Lake... | reverse complement strand
GTAGCGGTGTGGTGTGTAGCTAAGTGTATGATATGATACAGTATTCTCCCCAGTATTTACCCCCTCCCTTAAGTTTGTAGGACAAACCGAGTGCATACCTGCACATATTGTGGGTGATGTGTGCATACATACATAGGACAAGAGGATAAGAGTGGACATGTCCCATTGAGTATGGTGTAATGGTTATGTGATTGGGGATCACACCGAATAACTAATAGAGGAGTAGACAACATGATAGTATTACATAAGGTATGCGTAGTAGGTATGTTCTTAGTAGGATCAATAGGGTTAGCACTGAGTCATAGTAAACCAGCGCATCCTAACGTTCCATTCTGTACACCTGCGCAATCGCAACAAGCCAACCCACCATGTATCCGACCAGCACCGGCAGTGCCTACGGTTCCATTGAAATCAGGCGAGGATACTGAAGAGCAGGACCATCACAATGGCAACTAAGAAGTATAAGCTGATGCCGTTCAAGATTGAGTGGCAGAAGAAAGAGGAGAACAACGTGAGGATTAAAGTAAGTAAGGTAACAGCTGACATCATTGAACGAGTTCAAGGTCATGTAGCTGAACGTAAAGCAAAGAAGGGTAACGTGGATCAGTACATCTCTTGGTATGATGACTTAGTACCTAAGACTTGGCTACGTCACGTTAATGCTCGCAAGAGCGATGTCATTGTAGTAGTACGGTAAGGAGGGGAACTATGAAGACTCACAACCTAGCGTCACTCTGCCTTACCTTGAATGCAGTACTCGCATATCTGGGGGTATTGATCATGGCGCTAGCAGCATTGGTGGTACTTGTACCAGCAGCAGTCATATTAATCATATGGTTAGGCACGGCTACTATAATCGACGCAATTAGCTATATACTGTCTTCCCTTAAAGACGGGAAATGAGGCAATTGAAGCAATAGTGGTGCATATGGTGCAATTGAGACGATGACCTATAGATATTGTAGAAAGATACGCATGGATGTGGTATCATATATAGATAGGGTTAAGCAAGGAGACACAGAAATGAGTGTTAAAGAGAAATACAGAAGAGCTCATTACATAGCCAAAGCAATAGTCTGCGCTATTGTTATATTACTGCTCTTAATGGACATTAGAATACTTGATATGATAGCAGTGATAGTATGGTTCTTTGGGATAAACCCAATCGGATATGTAGTAGAGAATGTGTTACACTTTAAGCATAGACATAACAAATTTTGAGGATAAGATCATGAAAGCAAGTAGTCACTATATAGCGTACATAGCATTTTTAGTGCTTCTTATAGCGCTATCACTAAGTGCTACTGCAGGTAACGTAGTGCGTACGCCAGGCGGTTCTATTGAGTGTACTGGCATTGTTCAGCAGGTATGTCACATACGGCTAACAACAACTATATCAGCACCTGAGAACTATCAAGACATCTTTAGGACTATTAGATCAGCTGACGTTGTGTACATACATTTAGTAGGAAATGGTGGACAAGTACAAACAGCTAAACAGTTCTACAATGTTATTAAATCAACTAAAGCCAAGGTTATTACCGTGGTGGAAGGTGATGTGTACAGCGCCCATGCCTTTATTACCATGATGGGTGACGAGATCATCATTGGGGATAACGTTACTATGCTGATACACACAAGCTCTATTCTGGGGGCATACAAAAAGTATTGTTCATCAAACAACATCAATGAGGACGGCACACATAAACTAGATAGAGGACAGTCTGCTTACGACAAATGTATAGACTTCTATAGTAAAGGATTAGCTCAAACAGAACGATTAATCTTTACATTGTTCTCAAGAGTGCTTACAATGAAAGAGTACAAACAAGTTATTGCAGGTCACGACATTATACTTACGGGTGAAGAAGTTAGAAAACGTTTAAATAAGAAATAGATCTCCCGACAAGGGAGTAAATGAACGAAGTGAAAGGGGTTACGGACATGAACGATATACCAGACAGAGTTAATGTTGACACAGAAGAGTATTACAGAACCATGGACGAACGAGAAGCATCAAAGGTATATGACACAGTCGGTTTGATTGTAGACCACAGCTTAGAAATAGCTGATCTGTTAGAGAATAACGAACTGTACTTAGAAGAGAAAGAGTTTAAAGAGATTGAAGATATACTACAAGATGTTAAATTAAGAATACGTAGTTTAACTAAGGAGGACTGAGAGGCCTTCTCTCTGAAGGCTAGGTCCGAAAGACGAACATAGTGAGGATAGAGAAATGTTTAAACTTAAATACCAAGGGATGGAGACAACAATGTCAGAGGCTGAGCTTTATAGCTTACTTGACACTTCCAATCTTCCTTGGTACATCGGTGGAGACTTAGAAACTACAGAGATATTTATTATTGGTGTCGAGTGTGACATCACTATAATTGGAGAGTTAACATGACAGGACAGACTGGAACAGAGTCCTTTGTGGAAGCGTTCTTCAGTAATGTTCTAAGTTATATGATAGATGTAGCCTTTGTATTGTTAATAGCGCCTATGGTAGGAATCGAGATTAGTGTAACGGTTATAACAGGTGGTGTGGCTTTACTATACGGCATACACTTAATAAAGAGTTTCTTCTACAGAAGATTTTGGAACAAGCTGTTGATAAGACGACACAAGAGATTAGAGAAGACCCGACAAGAACTAAACCGCGAGGATGATCAGTTATGAACATTAGAGAGACAGCAGGACCGCTTGATGACGACGGAAACGACTCCGACACGTTTAAGGTCTACAAGTCGACGATGTGTACTAGTTACGACATCTATCTATCTAAGGAAGTAGAGTCAGATTTAAATAAGTACTTTGACTTGATTAGATTCCTAGAGCAAGACGTCAAGGCTGATGACATTGTTAACGTTAAGTTAGCTAATTACGGTGGTGACTTACATACAGGAGTAGCCATAGCTCACGCAATGAAGAATTGTTCAGGGACAGTCATCTCACACGTTATTGCCAATAGCTACAGCATGGGCGCCATCCTAGCCATGGCCGGAGACGGACTACTCATCTACCCAGGCAACTACCTTATGTTTCATAACTACTCAGGTGGTGAGGTTGGTAAGGCTGGTGAGATAGAAACGTCACACGCTGCTAACAAGAGAGCTTGGACAGAGTACCTTAGTTACTTTTGCACACCCTTCTTGACAGCTGATGAAGTCAAGTCTATAATGGACGACAGAGACTTATATGTACACTATGAAGGTAAAGGCGTTAAGAATAGAATGAAACGACACTTTACTCGAATGGTCAGTTGAGGCTTTCCCCAGAAAGACTGGTGAAGCTAGGGAGAACTACTATGTTAGATCATGACAGAGAATGCTATAACTGCGGTAGATACCTAACCATTGATGAAGGGTACGCAGAAGAGCGAAACGATTACGGTTTCCCAGTTCCGATTTGTTCGGACTGTGGAACTCCAGAATTAGTACCTGATTTTGGGTACTAGAAGTAGAACGTCCCAGGTAGTCTGGGAGGAAATAAGGAGAGGTATATAATGACAGACCAACTAACGTCCCCAGTGGGAACGATTGTCTACATGGGTTTAGACAAGGCGAGAGCCAACTTTAACGGACGAGAAGAATTTAGTATTCGACTCTTGTTCGATGGTACAACCAAAGAAGGAGGAGAGTTCAAAGCTGCCGTAGCGAAGATCAACGCTAATAAGGTAGTGACGAAGTCAAACTCAGTAGAGATCCCAGCGGGCCACTTTGTGGTTAGTGCTTGGAGCAAGTATAAGCCTAAGGTTCTAGACGCTGAAGGTACAGAGGTGGACGAAGTTCCATACTTCTCGCGAGGCTCAACAGGTCAAGCGATCATGACGTCTAAAGTCTTTAAAGGCGATAAGGGAGGTGGTCTCAATCTAAACGGTGTAGTGATCTTAGACCTAGCACTGGCAGCTGTCGAGGAAGTCGAGAGTCCAACGCTAAACAACCTAAGAGATGCTATCAATAAGGTTAAAAAGTCGTAGATTAAACGTGTATAACCCGGGCGTGATTGGAGAGGTGACAGTCGCGTCCGGCCTTTTAAGGGGAAGACAATGTTTATCGCATTCGATGATAATTACAATGTCACTGAAGATGGTAGAGTTTATAGTAATCGATCCAAGAAGTGGTTGAAGCCAGGACTTTCCAGCTCTGGATATTTGACTGTGTGCTTAGGGAGAAATAACTCCAAGGGATTACATGAATTAGTACTGGAGACACACATAGGGCCAAGACCAGGTGAGCATGTTTGCAATCATAAGGATGGCGATAAGCTTAATAATCACGTATCTAATCTGGAGTGGGTCACGTACTCTGATAATTTAAAGCACGCTTATGAAAGAGGTCTTCGAAAGGGGAGGAGTAAGTGATGGTAATTGCATATGATTTCGAGACATACCTAATCAGTGAAGAACATCCATATCCTAAACCCGTATGTATTTCCTCGTATAACGGATGGAATAAGAAACTCGTCGTCGGTCACAAAGAGATGGAAGAACATCTCGGTCAAATTCTCAGCACAACAAGTGTAGCCCATAATGCCATGTTCGAGTGTGGCGTTATTTATACCTGGTTTCCAAACTTACGAGATAAACTTCTATTAGCATTAAAAGAAGATCGCATTAAGTGTACCCACATATTACAAAGCATTCTTAACGGTCGTGTTGAACACAACCTTCACCGATTGTCATTGGCAGCGCTTGTAGAACACTACTTCAAAGAAGACATATCCGAGTCTAAGAAGAACCCTGATGCTTGGAGACTACGATATTCAGAGCTTGACGGTGTGCCTAAGAGTGAATGGCCTGTAGAAGCTGTAGACTACGCTATTATGGATTCAGTATGGGCATTCAAGGTCTACAAGGAGTTAGAACCTCATAAGATCTCTAGTAACAGGGCTATGGAATCTTCGTTCTACTTAAACATGATGGGTAAGAAAGGCATTAAGATAGACCAAGAGCGAGTACTCATGTTGGAGTCAGAGATCTACGCTATGCTTAAGCCTAAGTATGATTACCTAGTAGAGAAAGGGTTCTGTACCTATATTGGTACGAAGAGACCTAAGAAGAACATGAAGATACTCAGAGCATATATCAAAGAGACAGTTAAAGATCCTATCATGTCTGCAAAAGGAATCATTAAAACGGACATGGAAGCCTTACTAGGCTATTACGCAGAGACAGAGGATGAAGTCTTTAAGTGCTTTAAAGAGTTAAACGACTATGATAAGGTACTGACCTCATTCGTGTCTAGACTCAAAGGCTCAGCATATATCCTTTCTGATTACTCTACTACTAAGTCAACAGGCAGAACCTCTAGCTTCACTAGCAAGCTATATCCCTCAGTCAACATACAACAGATGCCACGCAAAGTACCTAATGTGACATGGGACGTTCGTAACTGTTTTGTACCCAGAGAAGGCTATAAGATGGTATCTATCGATTATAGCGGGTTAGAGTTAGCATCAGCGGCCACCCAACTCTTCAAGACATTCAATAGGTCTAAGATGTTAGAGCTGCTAAATTCAGGAGACAAGCCTGTAGACCTACACTCGATGTTAGCTGCTAAGGTAATGTCCATTAAAACGGGCACTGTAGTCCCTTATGATCATTTTATGCAACATAAGAAGGAGGGGGAGTTCGCAGCGATGAGGCAGCTATGTAAAGCCATTAACCTAGGGTTCCCTGGCGGCATCGGATACGATAACATGAGGAAACTACTGTTCAAGGGTGGCACGAAGACCAAATTCGCCGTGCTCGAGACGTCGCCAGTAAAGAACGTGTTGCTTAATGCCTATTACGCTCTGAGGTTAGAAGAGCCCAACGTAAGGATTAAACAAATCTCTCGTAAAGAGTACGCATTAGTATATGACGAGCTAGTTGGACTCAAGAAGAACATGTTTAAAGTCTACCCAGAACTAGAACAGTTCTTAACTAAGCAGCACGCTTATGCTACTACAGGTGAATCTAAGTGGGTAAAGGATGATTTCGATGAATGGAAAGAAGAACCCATGTATAAGTATAAGGTAGGGGACTTCGAAAGAGACTGGTGTACCTATACTGCGTACTGTAATGGTTACCTTATGCAATCACCATCAGCTGTAGGCGCTACAAGGACTGCTATAGCCTTAGGACGCAAGTATTTAGACCATCCTGATGTAAATCTCTTAGCATTTATTCACGATGAGTTCCTTTTTGAAGTTAAAGATGGAAATATGACGTATGTACAAGACGTAGCAGAAATAATGATAGATGAGATGCAAAGAGCCTTGAAAGGTGTTAGAATAGCGGTAGAGGCTAGCGTAATGCCTTATTGGTCTAAGGACGGTGGCGAAGACACTGTTTATTGGAAGGATAATGGAGATAAAAAGCTTAGGAGATTAGAATGATTATGCGCATTATCGCTAAAATCAAAGGCATGTTGGTAAGTAAGCCTCCAAAGAAAAAGAAAATGCCTAATCTTGACTTTTTAAACGGCACACTTGGCTTTAAAGTGATCCGTAAAAGACCTCTTGCTATTCTTACCGGAGAAATTAACCGAGGAGGTTAGAATGAGCCTTTTTAAAGAGATAGTAACAGCGACATTAATCATAGCATTTGCCATAGCAGGCCAAACCGTATTTATTAACTATATAGCTGAACTTAGTGTAACAGGAGAAACGAATGAAGTTGTTAAAGAGTATAAAAAAGGTCCTTGGCTTGCTCCTAAGAACAAATGAGAAGTTTCTTTTAAAGGAAGTGAGACGATATCCAGGATATATCCAATATATACGTAACCCGTCTGAAGCAGTGCAGCTAGAGTCTGTAAGACACGGAGCATCTTCTATATATTTTATAGACGATCCGTCTGAAGCAGTACAGTTAGCAGCTGTTGCTAGATTCCCAGACGTTGTTATATTTATTAAAAACCCTACTGAAAAAGTAAGAGCAAAAGCAATGGAGGGAAGTACATGTATGTTCGACCAATACTCTGGGCGATAGCGTTTTCGACATTTGTATGTCTGAACCTATATTTATTACACCCTTCATTTTAATTAGAGGATAACATCATGGCAAAGTTTCAAACAGCTACCACGAATGCAGTAGCAGCAGCAGAAAAGAAGAGCTTCACTATGTCTACAGAAGATAAGATTAGACGTGGACAAGCATACAACTTAGCAGTATCAGCAGCTATATCTGAAGGTAAGGCTACAGATAAGAAAGAGATCTTTGCTTTCTTTACATTCTATTATGATTTAGGTAAACTGTGTCAAACATACTCTATGGATGAAATACGGGAGCTATTGAAATGAGACACGGACATTTTAAAATGTGGATTTGGTGGTTGAGCATAACTCCGATAGTTACTATAATAGCTTTTGGGTTCTTATTAGTATTACTTAGCTTTAATTGAGGAGGTCGTCATGAGCAAGGTAGATGAATGTAAAAAGTTTATGGTTGCTGAGTATTTGGGTGAGGTAGATTACTACCTAGCGATACTATTGGACAGCTACTCTAAATCTTTAACTGTAGAAGACGTAACCGAGCTTAGGGAAGCTCTCAAGACAGTTGCACTACTTAGTGAGAAATACGGGAAAGAAACATGAAGAATAAAGAGTTGACCGAAGATGTAGATTTGGACCAGACAATGCTCTATTTTGAAGATTTGCTACTCTGGTACCAGTTAAATCAGAACGATGAGGACGTAACCGAGGAAGACATCGCAGGAGCAAGAGAGATGCTACTACATCTCAAACAACTTAGGAGTAAACCTTGAAGAAACTACTTGATGGAGATGAAGAGTGGCTTAAGTGTCGTCAGCTGGTCATAACGGCCACTGAGGCACCTGCTCTGTTAGGGCTAAACAAGTACACCTCTCCAGCTAAGATGTGGACTGAGAAGACTCTAAAGACGTTTAAAGGCAATGCGTATACTCTAATAGGCAGACTACTAGAGGAAAGTGTCGTCGTAGTCACAAATCAAAAGCTTGGAACTAACTTTCAGATTATAGAAAACGAAATAGGTAAGATATTTTATCAACATGACGAGATACAATTAGGTGCTACTCCAGATGCTATAGAAGGTAACGTCTTCTTAGAGTGTAAGACTACTAAGCCTCTTAACTATTTAAAGTATAAGTATACTCCACCAGGTTATTATATCATGCAGTTACAAACTCAATTGTATTGTGCTGGATTTGATTTAGGCTACCTTGCCATTATGAGTACTGACTTATCTGTTGATCATAGCCTTTCAGACCTGACTGAAGGAGAATATGTTAGAGATCATTTTCCTATAACTATATTCGAAGTTAAAAGAAACGAAAGGTTATGCGACCTGTTAAAACAAGAAGTTATTAGATTCTGGGACTGTCAAAAGCGTGGTAAGCAGTTTAGAGTTGCATCTAAAGTTAAAAAAGAAGCTATACTTTTAACTCAAACGTGTTATAATAACTGTAAATAGGGGGAGAGCGAAATGAAAGTTAAAAATATGGTAGACCACCATGTAAATATGTATAACACTGAAGGCTATTGTGGAATTTCTTGGGTTGAACCGACTATAGACCCTGAATTTGGTATTCCTAGCCATTTGGTAGAACTGTTAAAGACTGTAGAAGGTATCACGGGTGTTAAGATAAGCGTTAATGAGAAAACGTGGAACATTCAGGATAACTCTAAGGTTAAGAGAACGAAATGAAAGTATTAAACACAGACAATGCAGTCTTTTTCGACGTTGACGATACGCTTGTCATGTGGGAAAAGTGTTCTAAGTATAAAAAGAAAGTAAAGGTGGTATGTCCTAACACTTCCGTAAAAGAAAAATTGTTTATTAATTCAGATCACGTTAAGCTATTGAAGAAGATGAAAGGTAAAGGTCGAACAATAGTAGTATGGAGCCACGGCGGTTATGCTTGGGCTGAAGCAGTAGTCAAGGCCTTAGAGTTAGAAGATCATGTAGATATGGTCATGACCAAAGTAGAAGACTATGTAGACGATTTAAAGCTTGACGAATGGTGTGCAAAGAATATATACTTACATAATGGTTACGGGAGATAACATGATTGAATATCCAAAAGAGTTTGAGGACTATAAAGAGATTATGAAAATGGGTGCGAAGAAGCACGGTGCAAACAACTGGTTGAACTCTAACGGAAGTAAAAGTAGCTTTAAGGATATGCACAACAGTATGTTTCATCACATAGCAGAAAGCTATGCAGCAGGACCATACGCTTTTAACCTACCAGATAGGGTAGACCATGAATCACAATTAGACCCATTACTTCACGCAATCTGCAGGTGTCAGATGATGTACACCCGATTAAAAAGAGGACTAGAACATCCGGAAGACGACGAGTAAAGACTTTCTCTTAACGAGAAACAATAGCCATCACTTGGGGGAATTATGAAAATATTAGAGAGATACAAAAAGGATTACTCAGCTAAGAAAAAGAAGACTATGACTTTGCTGGAATATCTTACTGCAGCTAAGAAAGATCAGTCTTACTATTCTACTGCGTCTGAGCGTATGCTTAAAGCTATAGGCGACCCAGAAGCTATAGACACGTCTAAAGACCCAAGACTGTGTAAAATTCACGGTAACCGCATAATTCGAGTGTATGACGCATTCAAAGACTTCTACGGTATGGAGACTGTTATTGAGTCAATCGTAGCCTTCTTTAAATATGCAGCTCAAGGTTTGGAAGAACGCAATCAGATCTTATATCTATTAGGACCTGTAGGCTCTGCTAAATCATCGTTAGCTGAAAGATTAAAATCACTTATGGAAAAGGAAGCTATTTACGTATTAGCTTATGACGGTAAGAACGGATTAGAAGAATCACCAATCTTTGAATCACCACTAGGCTTGTTCTCAGGGGATGACGCAAAGGAAATGGGTATTGGTAGACGATACCTAGAAACGAGACCATCACCATGGGCAGTTAAACGCTTGAAAGAAGCTGGAGGTGACCTTGATAAGTTTAAGGTTGTTAAATGCTACCCTAGTATAAGCGAACAACGT
>Ga0222691_1000791_pt1 | contig 10072 bp, 14 predicted proteins | sample AntAcemetage1237_FD_179839 | JGI IMG/M metagenome (GOLD analysis project Ga0222691, IMG submission 179839) | Saline water microbial communities from Ace Lake, Antarctica - #1237 | ecosystem: Environmental > Aquatic > Non-marine Saline and Alkaline > Saline | place: Antarctica: Ace Lake... | reverse complement strand
AATGATTGCGGCGACACCGGGTAAAAAGTAATCATGATTTTGCATAACAGTCCTCCAAATATAATTATAAAAATAGTGCTTCACAATGAAATATCGTCAATCTCTTTTGAGCTATCGCCAACGTACACAAGAATATCGCCAGGCTGGCAACCCAACTCACGACATATAGCCGTTAGCGTGGTAAAGCGAATAGCCTTAACCTTTCCCGTCTTTAGTAGCGACAAATTAGTTATAGAAATCCCGATTTTTTGAGATAGCTCTTTAAGAGAAATCTTTCTTTTCGCCATTTCTACATCGAGGTTGATTTGAATGTCCATGAGCACATTCTAATCTCAAGATATATGTTTAGCAACAATTAATTTATGTTTATCGATAATTAATTATCTTATTACATAAATTATGAATCAAAATACTGCCTAAAACACTGTCAAGCGGATGGACTGAAACGATGATTCCCCTAAATATAGGTAAAAGTATTTGATAACATCAAAGCAGTTACAAAAGGTACGTTGAGAGTAGGGCTTGTTTTAGTCACACTACTTGTCGCTCAAAACGTGTTAAGTTGCTGATAGTAATAAAGGGTTTGTATTGCTCTTAGGCTCAAAAAGAAAATATAACAGTTACATCAAAAGTACACTTTTTTATTTTCGTGCATGTAGCCGTTTTTATCAGGGTTTGTAGACCAGTAACTGTTGGGCGAGAATAAAAAGGAGAAGATTAAGATGAAAAAGATAATCATTACACAATCCATTTTCTGGGCAGCGGCAATCATCAGCACAGCTTTAGTTGCTCCCAGTGAATCAGGTTGGCTGTTGTTAACTGTATTAGCAACAGTAGCATTAGGGACTTTGAAAAATGGAATTGAGTCTATTAATAAGTAATAGGTGGCTCCTCTGGTTTAATCGTAAACTCAATCGTCGTGGATTACTAAATATTATAAGTCCTATTATAATTGTGTTAGTTCTCTATACGTTTTGAGAGTTTTCATTTAGCAGACAAGTCTTTTGTGTAGCACTTTTATTGATGCCTTTGGCGGCAATAATTGATGTTATTAAACCGATACCTAAAAGGTGTTGATGATGGAATTGAACTCAACCATAACCTGCCCGCATTGTTCATTTAAGAAGACTGAAATTATGTCTACTAATAGTTGCCAGTTTTTTTATGAATGCTTAAATTGTAAAACACTCTTAAAACCAATTAAGGGTGATTGTTGTGTTTTCTGTTCTTTTGGAGATGTAGTTTGTCCACCCATTCAAAAGGGAGAAAATTGTTGCGAGAACTAAAAGCCGGGTGGTTTATAGAGTTAAGTATTGTCAAAAAATGCCCTGAAATCGGGAATGTGACAGTAAAAGTACACCCTCGGTAGCTCGCTATTGATCAAAGCCTAGTTACCCAACATTTTTTGAATTAATAGTTCATGAGCCTTCTTGGCACATTTTTGCCTGTTAGATTTGCTCATATTAAGATTTATGGAGTGTCAGTTTGAGTCCTTGTTATTCCATCTAAGTTGGTTACAAAGAGTCGTTGGCTTCTTTTACACTTTCTTGGCGCTATTATTCTCCGATGAAGGCGGCTTTTATTTCTTTTAATACCGAATCTACCTCCGCGTTATCTTCAGGTTGTGCATAATGCCCTATTAACTCTATCCCAGTTTTTAGCTCGCCCGCTTCAAACAATGCCGGCATTTCTTCAGCATAAAAGGTGCTAGTCAGTTCAGGACCCTAATGACCATAATATTCACTCATATTATGAAGATCATTCCGTTAAGGATTATTTGTATTCAATCCTGGGCGCTATTACGTCGACAGTGTATGGGGTTAATCAACCAAAGGTAGTCTTCTTTAAATAATCTTCAAGATTATTTTTTATCCATGTAATCGTTTCGGCTTTGCTGCCATACAAGTCTGAACGTCGAAGGATCCCAACTATCCCATGAACTGATGCCCATATCTGATAGGCCTTTATCATAATTTCTGTTTCAGAGTTGTTAGGCATAAAGGATTTTACCCCTTCAATTAACCCATTAAATGGCGCATTCGATGCTGCTTCCAAATCTGGGTAAAGCGTCATGTCTATGTCTATTGTTCCAAAAATTAGGTCATAGATATTTGGGTGCTGTAAGCCAAACCTTATGTAATGTGCGCCGTAAGATGAGAAGCCTGATTTATCAATCTGGATATCTTTCATACCCTCAGATAAAAGCTGAAAGCCCCTGCGCATAACCTCAGCCTTAAGATCATTTTTATTACTGTAGTGTCTGTAGCATGCGGTTGTGGAGACTTTTGCACCCTTTGCTATCAGTCTCATATTAACTTTTTGCCATGTAGTCTCCTCGCAAAGTTTAAATGCGATATCAGCAAGCTGCGCTCTCAGATTTTCTTTATGGTATGTCATGAAACCTTTTAATGTTTACTGTGCGGACATAATGTATTATATTAAATGTTAACTAAGTAAACATTATGAGTGAAAAATGCAAATTTTGCTACCAATACATGTCCTAGCGGGAATAATTGCATTGCTTTGTGCTGTTCTGGCAGTTTCATCTGCAAAAGGTAAAAAGCTTCATGTTCTTTCAGGGAGAACATATTTCTGGTGCATGGTTGCTATCTTCTCAACCGCTATTCCAATGTCGATTATTACTAGTAACCTCTTTTTGTTTCTAATTGCGTTCTTTTCTTTCTATCTAGCTTTTGCAGGTATGCGCTTTGCTAGAAACAGAAAAGGTATAGCAACCCCCTTGGATTGGATTGCTATTGGCGTAATGATTTTATCCGGAATAGGGATGTGGGTACTGGCGGCAATTTACTTCACGAATAACAACTCCTTATACATACCCCTCCTAGTTTTCGGGTCTTTAGCTATCGGCTTGGGCTATGCTGATTTTAAGAGTTATAAGAACAAAACAGCCACCGGGAAAGAAAGAATAGGAAGACACTTAGGTAATATGATGGGTGGTACCATTGCAGTCATTACAGCTGTTCTAGTGGTGAATGTTAAGATTGAACCAGTGTGGATATGGTGGGTACTTCCAACAGTGTTGATAACACCCTTTATTTGGTGGAATATTAAAGTTCTGAAATGAAGTTGTATTAAAGTCACAGGCTTTTCTTTTGGTGTACCTAGGGTTTTAGTTGTAAGAATTTGCAAATTAGGAGCTAGTGAATGGGCGACTTGCAAAAAATTCAAGCCGCCTAGACAGAACAGTCACAGCTCATCTGGTGACTGAGAAAGAATCATTGGGCTAGCTTAGATATCTACTATTTATACGTACCGAATAATCAAAGGTGGGCTGGCCTGCGTAGCAACTCTATGCAGTTAAATTGGCTCGACCAACCAACACCCACCGGTCCTTCTTCGGGCTTTCCTGAGGCTATGGTTTTACCTGACTGCGAGATTACTGGAGGAAAATCCGTCTACCAGCGCATTTTAGCCGGGCTTTATTTATGCTTCCGTGTCTGACTTCCAGGGAACAATATTTTTCATCTTCAACCTGTTAATGAACAGTTTGTATTTGCTTTGTTCTTCTTTCCATTCTTCTAACCATTGCTCACCCGTTCTTTCTGCGTCTACAAATACAGCGTTAGTAATCATCAGTGGTATTAGGACACTTAGGTGAACAACTACACTGGTAATAGTGCTGTAGCCCAGCCAACCAACGTAATATGTGGCAATAAAGCCAAAGGTTACACTCCATATAGTAAACAACACCAACATAAAATATGACTGCAAACTTTGATCTGGAATGTACTTTAATGGATTAAACTTCACGTCCATTATTCTTCTCCAAAGGTGGACTGCTAGCATTGCCGATCGTCTAAAAAGGTTAGGCTTGTTCATTCGTTTGCTCCGATATTATTATTTTTCTTTGCCAGCAATGGGTGTTTTATTATTTAACCGTCCCATTAATTCAGGATAAAGTTTTTAACACCGATGCATGGTTTGTAGACTGCTGCAGGCGGTTACGCATTTTTCTCGGTGATAGATCAAATTTCAGGAAGGCACTTCAACAAAAATGATTTACTAGTCGTCTAATAAATCAAACCTCAGCGGCAGTTTTGTATTGATAAGATGATTTGTGTTTGGTTTATCTTTTAACGGCTAATTGGTTGATGATCCAAGGTGTTCAGATATCGACTGCATTAGCTCTTCGTGCTCAGAACTCCATCTGCATAGAGAGTCTAAAACCGGCATAAAAGATCGCCCAAACTCGGATAAGGAGTATTCGACTTTGGGCGGGATTACTTCAAACACCTTGCGATCAATCAATAGATCTCTTTCAAGCTCTCGCAGCTGTTTGGTTAACATTTGCTGAGTGATAGGCGATAGGATTCTTTTTAACTGACCAAACCTGACAGCATCTTCACGTAGATTATAAATGATGGCAATTTTCCATTTGCCGCCAATCAGCTTTAAAGCGTTTACTACCGGACTTTTGCATTTCGTCATAGTTTGTATTTAGATACCAGTATGATTAAGTTGTCTACTTGTAAAAATCAGCCTAGTCAATATATCATACTGACTAGGCTTAATGTATCCATCATGGTCAATCATCTAAAGGAAAAACAAGCATGTCAGAACAGACTTCAAGAGAAATAAGATCAATGGTAACCAGTGAAGGCAATATAGAGATTTCTATTGCTACAGTGGAAAAGCCCACGCCTTCAGAAAATGAAGTGTTAATTAAAGTAGAGGCATCGCCTATTAACCCCTCGGATCTTGGGCTGCTAATAAGTTTTGCAGCCGATTTGGATAGTTTGACTGTGTCTGGATCTGGTGATGCTACTGTTGCTAGCATGAAGGTACACCCAGCCATGATGGGCGCCATGAAGCCAAGGCTGGATCAATCTATGCCGGTTGGCAATGAAGGGGGTGGCGTTATTGTAGAAGCGGGAGCGAATGCGAAAGGGCTTATAGGTAAGACGGTGGGTGTTGCTGGTGGTTCAATGTATTCCCAATATAGATGTGTTCCAGTAACTAGCTGTCTGGTAATGGACGAGGGTACAACATCCGCTGATGCGGCCTCTTCGTTTGTAAATCCATTGACGGCCTTAGCCTTTATTGAAACCATGAAGATGGAAAATCACAGTGCCATAGTCAATACAGCTGCAGCCTCAAATCTCGGGCAAATGCTGGTTAAAATCTGCAAAGACGACTCAGTTCCTCTTGTTAATATTGTTAGAAAAACTGAACAGGTTGAGGTTCTTAAAAGCTTAGGTGCCGAATATATATGCAATACCAGTGATCCTGATTTTATGAAGCACCTAGTCGCGGCGTTAATAGCAACGGGCGCGACCTTAGGGTTTGATGCCACAGGCGGAGGTAATGGTGGGAAGTTACCCGGGCAGATACTCTCTGCAATGGAAATCGCTGCCAACGCCACAGCTAAAGAATATAGTCGATATGGTTCAGATACCTACAAGCAGGTTTATATCTATGGTGGACTGGATTTATCTCCTACTATTTTGAACCGATCATTTGGCATGCAGTGGGGTCTAGGAGGCTGGCTTTTGACACCAATGATTGGAAGAATCGGTATGGAAAGGTTTCAGCAGATGCGCGAGCGTGTTGCGAAGGAAATTAAAACGACCTTTGCGAGCCATTACACTCAGGAGATATCTTTTGAGGAAATGCTTCAGCCGGAAACAATTAGAACCTATGCAAAACAGGCAACCGGTGAGAAGTTTTTAGTTAACCCGCACAAGTAACTAAAGAGCAATTCAAATGCGTCACTTGCTGTCAAATTTTTACTGTTTTTTAAATTGGTAGCAGGACGCTAGGGTCAAAACCAATGAAGCTCTAAAAAGTTACATGAAACTATTTAGAAGACGTTTTTGTTTATGATTAAAAATAACACAGATTACGGTTACGAAGTTTTCGATGAGTTAGATATCAAGAATGAGATAGTACGACTCAGTAGTTTTGACGGTTGTAAGTTTGTTAGTTGTAATTTTTCAGAGACTCAATTTATTGAATGTAAGTTTACAGATTGTGAATTTAAAAATTCGAATCTTAGTCTAATAAAATTAGCTCAGTCTAAATTTATAGACACATATTTTAAAAATTGTAAGCTGACCGGTGTTAACTGGACTTCACTCAATTGGAGCAACTTTAATTTGACCGCCCCAATATTTTTTGAATCCTGCGATATATCTTTTTCTGTGTTCAGTGCATTAGAGTTGGAAGAGGTATCTTTTCACGATTGTAAAGCTCATGACGTAGATTTTTCAGAATGTAATTTAAAGGGGGCTGATTTTCATAAAACGGATCTAAAAGATGCTAGATTCGTTTTGTGCAAGCTAGATAACTGCAATTTTCATGAAGCTATTAATTACTCTATAAATCCTTTAGAAAATTCGATAGAAGGGGCAAAATTTAATTCGCCCGAAGTCTTAAATTTACTGACTGCATTTAATATTAGGATTGATTGAGAAGCCGGCGACAAAAATGGTGTTGTACAGAGAGATAGAGAAATATAGTGAGATCTAAACTATGACCAGATCAATCGTTATTGGTGCCACAGGCCTTGTTGGAGGCAATATTTTGAAGCAGTTGGCAGGTAGTGGACACAGAACGATAGCTGTGGTGAGAAGGCCGTTAGAGGATCTGATTGCCAATGTGGAAGTTCTTGAGGTCGACTTCGAAGAGTTTGAGATCAATGGCAGGCTACCGCATTGCGATCATCTGTTTATATGCCTAGGCAGCACGATCAAAAAAGCGGGGAGCCAAGCAGCCTTTAAAAAAGTAGACTTTGATTATTGCCTTGGGTTCGCCAAAAAGGCCAGAGCCTCAGGGGCTACTGGTGTTAGTTTGGTGTCTTCTGTGGGCGCAGATTCAAAGTCCAAAAATTTCTATTTACGCACCAAAGGGCAGTTGGAGGAAGCGATCCAGCAGCTAGGGTTTTCGTTTATTAATATTTACCGCCCCGGTTTATTAGTGGGTGTCAGAGTAGAGAGAAGAACCGCAGAAAGGCTTGGCCAGACTCTGGTTAAATTTGTAGACCCCCTGTTAGTAGGTTCTCTCAGCCGGTATCGAAGCATTAGTGCCAGGCGGTTGGCCAAAACGATGGTTGATCGAGTTGCTGGTGGAACGGGTGTTCGACATTTTCATTTCAGAGATTTTAATTGTGATTAGGGGCGGATAATAGTGATTTGTATTAAAGCTGAAATTCCTCAATCGGTATGCGACATTGATGATGAGTTAAAGGCTATTTATCACAGTAAAGACAGTCTGTGTATTTGGGTGTTCAACACCAGAGATGATAGAAATCGGTTTATGGATGAAACCGTTGGTATGCTAAAAGGTGATCGACAATCATATTTCGACACATTTTATAGTGGGATTAATTAGCCTTAGATAGGCCTTAGTTGAATATAGCTATGCTATTTGTTAACTTTAATTCAGACTACATCTTCGCCTCATCCGAGTCCTTTTGAGATCTGGAAATCGTTTGAAATTTGTGACTCAAATTTGGTCGCACTAATGTCTAAAAAAAATAGGAAGTTATTGTTATGCCAGAGATTACTTTACTAGGATGGTTTCATACCGCCCTGGGAGTTTTTGCACTGTTGAGCGGGGTTTACGCTCTTGCTAGATACAAGGTCATTGCCTTCAGTCAATTGCCAGGGAAGTTGTATTTGATATGTACCCTAGTTGTTGCGCTGTCAGCCCTGGGCATTTATAACCAAGGTGGCTTCGGTATTGCCCATATATTGGCGGTACTTACACTGCTTGCTGTTTTGGTTGGGGCTATTGCCGAAAAAACCAAGGTCTTTCGCCAATTTTCACCCTACCTTCAGGCCGTTAGTTATAGCGCTACTTTTTTGTTTCACATGATTCCGGCGATTACCGATGGGTTGCGGCGTTTGCCAGTTGATGATCCAGTGATCACTAGTTTTGCAGATCCGTTGCTGGGCAAATTTTATATGGCTTTTCTTATAATCTATGTTGTTGGTGTCGCTTTACAGATGCTGTACCTGAGAAAAAACCAGTCTATATAGTGCCTGATAAAAGCTTACTTATTCTGCTAGGCAACCAGTTATTTCCATTGCAGGATATTAAAAAAGCTGGCGGACATAGTATCTTCATGGCAGAGGACCTGGGGCTGTGCACCTATGAAAAGCATCACAAGTTAAAAATACTAATGTTTTTAGCGGCAATGCGCGAAAAGCGTGACGAATTGCAGGTGCATAATTTTGATGTTGAGTATCTCGATATCGATCACCCCAGTTTTGATGAACCCTATGAGAAAAAATTAGCGGCCTGTGTTTTAGAGCATGAGATCACAGCGCTGACAATCTTTGAAATCGAAGATAAAGACTTCGAGACTAGAATCAGGGCCTTTGCCGAAGAGAAAAACTTAGCAGTAACTGTATTGCCTTCACCGATGTTTTTGTTAGATCGCCAAGAGTTTTTGGTCTTTAACGGTAAGTCTAAGACTTTACGCATGGGTAATTTTTATAAAGAGGTGCGTAAAAAACTCAACTTATTGATGGATGAAGATCAAAAGCCCCTGGGGGGGAAGTGGTCATTTGATGAAGACAATAGGAAGAAAATCCCTAAAGGATTAGCTCTGCCTGATCTTTACAAACCTCGGCAGTCTCAATATGTCGAATCATTAAAAGCCACTATAGAGTTAAAGTTCGGCGATCACCCTGGGCAAATGGCCGATGTTTGGATGCCCCTCAGCCGGCGAGATGCGCTGGAGAATATCGACTACTTTTTGAGTGCTAAATTTGAACACTTTGGACTCTATGAAGATGCCATTTTGAAAAATCACACCTTTATGTTTCACAGCGCAATAAGCCCTTCTCTCAACATGGGTCTAATCACGCCCAAAGATATTATTGATAAGGTTTTAGCTTATACAGAGAAAGAAAAGGTGCCTCTTAATTCGGTGGAGGGATTTTTACGTCAAATTATTGGCTGGCGTGAATTTGTAAGAGGAGTCTACCAGCACCATGGAGAGGTGCAGTTGCAGAGTAATTTTTTTAATTTCTCTGGCAGCTTAAAGGATAGCTGGTATTCAGGCGAGACGGGAATACCACCCTTAGATGATGCGATCAACTTTTCTGATCGGTTTGGTTATACCCACCACATAAATCGCTTGATGGTGATTTCTAACCTAATGACGCTGTGTGAAGTACACCCTAAAAATGTTTATCACTGGTTCATGGAGATGTATGTCGATTCTTCAGAGTGGGTAATGACGCCCAACGTGTTTGGTATGGGGACTTTTGCAGACGGTGGTATTTTTGCCACCAAGCCCTATATCTGTGGGTCCAACTATATTTTAAAAATGAGCGATTATAAAAAGGGCGATTGGTGCAATACTGTTGATGGCCTCTATTGGCGTTTTGTTAGTCGGCATATTGGGGTGCTTAGAAATAACCCAAGACTATCCTTTATGCGTAAAACCCTTGAAAATATGAATCAAGAGCGCAAAGAATTAATCTTTGCCTGTGCGGAAAATTTCATCTCCGATCATTGCGCATAATTAAAGGGTAAAGATGTGAGACTGATCAGGTAGGTAATGGTTGTAATTTTTAGAAATTGGTTTAAACTCAGCTCCAGATAAGTTTTTGAGTAACGTTATTTTTAGCAGGTCGACACTCGTGCCAATGGTTAATTTTAAAAAGCACTTCCCTTTATTGCTTCTGCTAGCAGGGGTGTTTGTTGCTAACAATATTGTCCACGAGTCAACGCATACCTTTTTAGGCCAACTTACCTCTCAAACTTTTTCTCAGGCAGAGTGCGATACCTGTCATCTATCGAAAGGAACACTACCCTCCCAAACAGGCGTTTTACTGTTTGCCCCCTATGTCGTTGAGTTGTTATTTGCACCGCTTATTGCTGTTGTTTTAACCTCACGATTCACTCTCTACCTATCGCGAGCACCGCCAAAAAATTAGATTTAATTTTACCTAATTACAATTAAATTTAAATTTTTCTGGAGGTCCTATGGATCCGCGTATTTGCGTAGCCGTTATGGCGAGCGCCGTTTTAAGTATAGGTACATTTGCAAATGAGATAGAAGAAGTGGTCGTCAGATCTTCTCTTATTGATCAAACTT
>Ga0222691_1000770_pt1 | contig 10230 bp, 10 predicted proteins | sample AntAcemetage1237_FD_179839 | JGI IMG/M metagenome (GOLD analysis project Ga0222691, IMG submission 179839) | Saline water microbial communities from Ace Lake, Antarctica - #1237 | ecosystem: Environmental > Aquatic > Non-marine Saline and Alkaline > Saline | place: Antarctica: Ace Lake... | reverse complement strand
TTATTAGTAAATATTTTTTGTCGCTTACATCCCATCGACTAAAGATCGATGGGTTTTACGCTCCTTTTTATAAATACGTATACAATTCAAAAAAGTTTAGATTTTTTAATCTTTTTTTACATTTTTTTATAAATTATCAATAACACTACCAATATCACCTAAATTTCCATCAGTATTAGGGTTAGAGTCAGTGTTAGGTAATTCTTTTGCCTCCTCTAGAATTTTAGATGTTGCACCTCTATTACCAGTTTCTAATACTCTCATAGTTGCATTATCAAAAATAGTGTCCTCCCATATCTTCCCGTCACCACCAATTCTAGATTTCAAGATTGCTGCATTAGCTAAACCATGTCTTTTTTGTTCTGGACTTTTAGATATAGACATCAAGAAATTAGTCTTCTGTGCTCTTTTAATATTACCACTCATTTGTGAAGTATCAATAAAGTCTGTGTTTAGTCCTTCTCTATTAGCCTGAATTGCTGTCCAAATAGGAACATTATAATCACTACCCATCGATTGAATAGCTTTCACTATTACAAGTTCATCTGCTAATAGGTCGTTCTTTCCTGCTGCTTTTTTATGTGATTCAAGACAATCAATATAATCTAAAACAACTATATCAAAATATATACCATGAAGCTTTTGATAGTTATCAATAAACTCTCTAAGCTTCGGCACAGTGGTATCCTCTTCGGAAAACTTCTCGATCCTTAATATACCACTACTTTCTTCTTGCTTCTTCTTTACTCTTTCGATTACATAAGGTACATTTTCATCACTATCAATTATCTCTAGTGATACCCCAGACCATAGACAATAGTGTTTCCTTTGAATGTCTTTAGGATTATCCTCAAAGATTATTTGAAGTACATTTTTGTTTTGGTTATATGCACCATTTGCAATAGCAGTAAGTAATGTAGATTTTCCAATCCCAGTACCAGCAAGAATAATACCCATCTCACCACCGCCAAGTCCACCTTTAGTCGATTCATCGATTATTGAAACACCCGTTGGTATTGGATTTCTATAATTAGGTGTTAATACGTCTTCAATATTATCAAATACTTCAACCCCATTAGTCTCTTCTATTCCAATCTCATTAATCTTTCTGATTCTTTCCTCAATCTTATAGATTGAAGACTTATCTTTTATTGAACCATCACTAACATACTTTGTAATCTCATTAGCTAACTTTATGAACTCCTGTTGCTTTACAAATACAAGTGTTTCATTTTGAATGACATCACCATCATTATTAATCTTATTACTAGCTACCGCAATATCCCAAGTCTCTAATTGTACAATTAAAGTTTCAAGAACCTTGGCTTCTATTTGATTATTGGGGTCTTTATATTTAGAAACTAATGTAGCTACACTCTTATTACCTAGATTAGGCACTCTAGCATACTCATTATAGTACTTCTTGGTCATTTGGAATAGCCTTTTTAAAGAAGCATCATCAAAATATGATGTCTCTAAATAAGGTACCATTTTATTACCGAATTCATTATCGGTAAAAATTTGCCAAAAAAGTTTTTTCTGGAATTCAGACCCTAAATAACCGAAATTTATGTTTTCAGTTTGGGACATTTATATTGTTTTATAGTCTAGATACTAAATCTCTTCTCTTACCAGTGGTAAGTTCACGAATTGAACCCATGTTCATTCCATATGTGCTCATAAGTTCATTATCCTCCCACATATGCTTTACATCAGCATTTTTAATGATTGTTACTATATCCTCTTTGATGTTGTTAAAAACATCAGCTAAGTCTAATGAGAATAATGATTCTGGATTATATCTCTTTACTAAAAATGTTCTCTCAACAATAGTATTATTATTGTTTGATAATTTAACAAAGAATTTTACACCAGTGTATTTTCTTTTTTGATCTGAAGTAATAAAAGTTGTTTCCTTTAGTTGTTCTAGTAAATATGAAGTTACTGCACCAGAACCAATACTTTCTTGTATGTCGAATGACTTAATGTACTCATCAACAAATGAGTAATCCATATAACTACAATTAGGTTCACTATTAGATAATACTGTTTGTAGTTGATAAATAATAGAAGATAACGATCTTCTTATGTCAACGGAATATCTTGTAACTGGGTTATATTGATCCCCATCAAATCCAGTTTCAAATACCTTCCTTTTCATACCATCAACATCTTGTTCTAGGGTAATATAAAAAACATTATCTGCATCAGATAAACTTTTGGTATTTACTACACCACCCATGATTCTCACTTCTAATTCTGAATTTTGATTTTCCATTAATTCGTATATATATTTTATGTATAAATGTTTTTTTGTTACTGCAATATAGGGGATTTATATTGAATCCTCATATTCTTTTAACTTTTTTTTCTCTGAAAGAATTACATTATAAAAAGGTTCAACATATGAATTAAACGATCCGCTATAAATGGTCATAAACTCATCCTCTTTCATTAATTGAAGTAAATATTTACTACCTCTATTTAACTTACCGTTTTCGTCCTTATCATCTAAAGGCATTACAAGTTGTTTTATTTCTTCAATAGCCTCATCATTTAAAAAAGGTTCACTTAAATTAATTAATCTATAATTTAATTTTAGTCTTTCTACGGAATTTAAAAGGGTTACAAATGACTTAATTTCTTTCTTTTTGGGTTTTGATACTAGTCTCTCTTCGTTTATTTGTCTTGCTCGAAGACAAATTTCCCTAACTGTCATTGATTTATGTTTCAATTCAGGAATATACCTCATTAAGCTTTTTTCACCAATGCCCTCAACACCTTTTATATTGTCAGGTGCATCACCAGACATTATTTTAAAAGGTAATGCGTTTTTATAGTTATATCCAAATTCTATTTTAAAATTAGATTTTGTTATATCTACTTTAATGTTGTTAAATTTTATTGTAATGTCATAGTCTAATAGTTGACAAAAATCTCTATCATTGGTATATAATGTAATATCCTCTTGATTTGTGTTGTCCATAACATATTGTGCTATTAAGTCATCTGCTTCAATATTCTCAACCTCGATTTGTCTTATATAAAGTTCCTCACAGTACGCTTGTATTCTTTTCTTTTGAAATAGTATAGATTCATCTTTTTCTGCCTCTCTCTTAAACTCTATTTCGCTTAATTCTATTTTGCCACTCCATTTCTTGTTTTTCCTATTCGCTTTATATGCTCGATCAATGGATTGTCTATAGATTCCACCATTTGCACCATCCCACGCAAGTACAACCTTATGTGGCTTGTAATTCTTCATATACATTCTAAGTGAGGTCATAAAGGAGTATAAACCTCCAATATGACCCACGCTAGTATATGTGTTTTTATTACCGCTAAACGACTTCTTTAATAAATATTGTGCATCAACAAGTAATGTTCTCTGTTTAATCATCTATAACCTCACCACTATCAGTGTTAACCGTTTCATTATTAATTCTAATATTTTCAGTAATATCCTCAATAGTAAAATTATCTTCATTGTCTTCATCCACTGTGAGTTTTTGAACTGATATATCTTTAGCCTCTAAGGTATTATCGCCTAACCTTTCTCTATAATATAGAATATGGTCTCTCTTATAATCATTAATACTTTCTGGAGATATAAATCCATGTGGTGTTGAAACTACTCTTCCGTCCATAGATATTCCACCTAACTCACCATCAAGATGATTTTTTACTACACTTACTCTGGTCTCCACACCTATCTGTACTTCTTTTTTCTTAGAAGTAAACTTTACTGCTTTAGCACCATTTGATTTTATACCACCAAATTGATACATTAATCTTGCTGCAAAATAAAATGCTTCTCCACCTTTGTTTTTCATAACACCATTACCCATGTTGTCAATCCAAACTTTTTGTACACCAACAAATGTTGCTGTATATGGCTTAGAAGTTTTTCTTGTTGACGGAATTCTATTATTAATAATCGATTTAAATGCATGTTCATATGCACCAGCATTCCACATATTATTATCTGAACTACCTTTATCTTTAGCTGCAATACTTGCATTACAGTTTAGGGTACCGATTGAATCAACAGCAAATAATATATCTCTAGGTAAATTTCCAATTTCTTGTTCATTCAAGAAAAAATTAACACAGTCTGCCATATCTTCGATAGATGCTTCAATTCTTTTTGGGTCTCTTAGTTTCCCAAATTCATTAAGAAGGAAATCACTATCTATCATAATATAATCATCACTATCCCAATCAAATCCCATTAATGATAATCTATCTCTTCCTAAATTGGTTTCAGTGTCAATCATTATTACAAGATCACCTTGTTTTTGGGCATCGACAATTGCTTCTGAAAGTGACGTTGATTTACCTGTATTAGAAAGACCTCTCGTTAATGAGACATATCCTTTAGGGAAACCATATAAACCAGTCGCTTCGTGTAGTGCATCTGAGCACTTATACCATTCAAGTGGTTTTGCTTTTTCAGTTATTAAATTTTTTGATTTTTTATAATCTTCGATAGAAAACCCTTTTTTCTTTGTTGGTTTTCTAGGTGCATTGTTTTTTGTAGACATATAAATTGAGTAAAAAATTGGGGTCAACTAGTTGACCCCATTATTTATGTGTTCCTTCTTAGAAGGGTAGATCATCGACTTCATCATCGCTGAAGTCAATATTACCACTTTCACTAGTACCAGAATTAGTACTTTCAGAAATAGTTGGCATACTACTAACTTGCTCAGGTGTTAATGAATCCATATCAGGTTGAGTATTGGTGTTTTCCATTTCATTCGCTACCACAGCCTGAGTCATAGAAGATTCCTGATTTCCATTAGATGAACTTTCTGTTAGATCATCATCACTCCTATTATTTGCATTACTTTGTAGGTCAGCATCTTTAGGATCGGGGAAAACCCACTTTTTTTGATCATTATCATAATACGGATTAGTCTTAGTAATTACCCTTTCAAGATATTGTTCATGAGTAATTTTAGCTCTCACCTTCTTTTTATGTAGATCACTCCACTTTGTTGTATCCTCAGCTAATTTCTTATTAAGGATTTCGTCTAGAGTTACTGGACTTAATTTTGAATCTCCATAAATTACTTGAAGTTTCGTTGTTTGGTGACCACTTTTAGTAGTTGCCTCAACATTCTTTAATTCAAATGTACACCCATCACTTATTGAAGTCCAATCACTATCTGGGAACTCTTTATGAAATCTACCAATTGCGGTCATAAAATAATCATGAACACCTTGCTTATCTATCCTATATGGAAATTGCCATATTTTTACACCATCAGAGATTTTATCTAGGTCAACGACCCTCAATAAGAAATAGTCTTTTGGGGTGAATTGCATTGCCTCCTTAAATATTTCCTTATTTTTAGCATACCCAATTTTTTGTGCTTGTGTTGTAAGCTCCACTTCTTTCTTGCGAACAAGGCTTTGGTCTTGTGTTGCTAATATCCTATCCTTCTCTGCACATAACGGGCAATGAGGTCTAACTTTTACGGGGTTGTTGTCTTTGTCTAATACTAGATCACCGTTAGCATCTACCTTTTCAACTTTAGGATCGTTAGATGCGGAGCAATAATGCTTTTTCCACCCTAAATATGTTTTTCCTGTAGCTCTATTGTAGGCAGTTTCACGTACCATGTGAAATTTTGCTTTCTCAAAATATTCCTCACCACTAAGTGGTGGCATTAATCTGATTCTTTGGACACCTTCCTTGATTTGGAAGTATTTTTTTAGTAAGTCTTCACCGCTTACCCTCTTTTTTTGCTCATGAGACTTATTATATTGCTCAAAAGCAGACATGAAATTTTTGTTACTCATACTATTAATTTTTGTTGTTTAATATAGCCATATTTACGGCTTTGTTGTTATTATTTCTATTAAGTTGTTATGTATAAATACTGAATTATTGATTTTTTAATCAACAATTCTAAAGTTAACCTTCTTTTTTGTTTCACTAAAACCAGATTCACTTAGAAGTATTTCGACATAATAATCACTTGGAATCATCCAAGAGGTATCAAGTTCAAAAAAGTATATTCCATTATCATCAACACTAACATCAGTAGTATTAATTACATCAATAAGGTGTTTACCAGTTTGTTCTGTTATAACTCGATAACTTATGTCTAAAGGTATGTTATTATTTTTTGAATACAAAGAAGTTGTTCTTATTTTTATTTTCTTTTTTGTTCCTCTTTTAATTTTTTCTTCTGATTTTAAACCACTTATACTAAAATTAAAATTATCGAAATGTAATGGTTCTTCAATACCAAGATAATACTGATCATCGGATACAACTAAAAAGTCTTTTTCAACTATCTTCACTCTATTACCAATTGTTAAATTCCACTTATCCGTCCATAACGTTTGGTCAATATCACTATTTATTGTGAATTTTACGGAATATAGATTATTATTTATTTTGGTGATTGAACTCCCAGTAAGTGTTAAATACTCATTACCTTCATAATCAATAATTTCTACCGAGTCTACTGTAACACCTTCACCATTCTTTAATGTTAAAGATAGTGAATTTTCTTCATTTAAAACAAAATTATCACGATAATCTTTTACATTATCATTAAATAGTGTTTCAATATGTGGTTCAAAAAATGTGTTCGTGAGTCTACTGTAGAAAGCTAACGAGAATTTATCACTATTAACCATATTTTCATATCTATCAGATAGTTTTATTCCATATGTATATGTGGAACCAGTAAGGTTTAGGAGTGTGTTTATTTCGTCTGACATATCAATGATAATATTTTGAGTACCATCATCAATAGTTATATTTGTTAATGTATTGCCACTATCATATGACCCCTCATTAATCCATTCAACACCTTCAGATTTAAATTGATAATTTGATGCTTGTCTTGTTATTGTTGGGCTAGGAGTATCTACATATATGAATTCATATCCATTACCCTCATCCCACTCTTCCTCGATTCTATATAGCTCCAGTTCGATTGTACCGCTTCTTTTTGTTTCACCATCATGAACATACCCGCCAATAAGATTAGTATAATTAGATACTGTATTGGTTAATACTAATGTATGTGAATCAATTAGACTTTCATTTAGATCACCACCACTAATCTTTTGTTTTAGTGAGTCAACATCTATTTCAAATATAAATCGACTAAATAGTGAATCCCCTGTACCATAAATTAACTCATGAACAGGGTTCTTGGAGTTATTTGTTAGGTTATCCTTTATTAGCCCATTATTTTTCTTGAAGTACGATCTGTAGATTCCCATTAGAATGTTTATCTATAAATACTTTGGGTTTAAGTAATATCTTTGTACGCAAAATTGGCATTAACACCCATTGCTTTTAACTCTTGTACAATACTACTTCCAGTATCTTCATCTCTAGGGTCTAGTTGAGTTACTACACCTAGTTCAGATAATTTTTGGTTTAGCTCATCTACTGTACTTAAACTGTATCTTTCACCATTAATAATTGCCTTATCTAACTGACTACTACCCATACCTTGAGTATAACTTATTGTAATATCGTTTTTTTGTGATGATAATACATCTTGTTTTTCCTCCCAATCATTAGACATTGCTTCCGCATCTTCACCTGTTTGTGGGTAATCAATATTAGATTCTATCATATCACCAACATTCATTGGTTTATAGTCATCAATTGATTCTGTTCTAAACTTATTTAGATTTACAGATGATGAACCGCCAGATTTTGCACTTTTTACAATGCTATTTGAAATTGATTGCGCTAAAGACTGTACATTAATTTCTTCCTCACCAGCCTTTACTGCTGATGCATTAATTTTTCCAATCATTTTTCCGAAATCATCACCAAATTTATTTGCAATTTTTTCTAGTTTTCCAACTGAATTATTTTTTGAGCCTTTATGGTATTCTGATGCAATTTGGTTACCAATATCTCCAATTCTGTTACTAACATCACTTACCTTTTGCTTAACCGCATCACTAATGTCATCAACAACAGCATTTGTTTTATCAACCGCTTTGTCCTTTACGTATTTCCCTGCTTTTTTAATACCATCCCAAGAGATTTCATTGATTTTATTATTTTCTTCCTCATTAGTTACATCTGGTTCACCAGTTAAATAAGTACCTTCAATCCACTCATAAAAAGAGTCTTCTGAATTTAATAAATTATTTTTATGTTCTATTGAGTCTTGTTGACCATCTACATGTTGTTCCCATTCACTATTAAAATCAATGTTAGATGTTTTTATAAACTCCTTTGCTCCATTATAGTTATTAGTATCACTCTCGAACAAAAATTTTGTTCCTTTAGTGTTAACTCTATTCATCATTTCGAATAGTCTTTCTTTGGTGCCATTTTCTTTTAATACTCTCATTAGAAATCGTTTAATTCTTTTTCACTTAATTTTGGAAGATCATCAAATTCAGCAACATAGGTACCATCTTCTAGTTGTCTAATACCATTACCTAAATCATCTTGATCCATTCTTGCTTGAAATGCATTATTTACCCACATATCATTTAGTCCATAGTAAAATGGATGTGAATCATTCTTTTTTGAATCTAGTTTTTCTATATTTGTTGGTTCACGAACTTCTTCAACGTCTTTATTTAAACTAGATAATTGTAATTCCAATTCCATATTTCTTTTATGTAAATCATCATTACTTCTCTTTATTTCATCCAGAGCTGAATGCATTTTATCCATTGCAGATAACTGTAATTTTAGTATTTGATCCTGAACCTCGTCTTTTGATTGAATAGGCTCAACCTGACTGTCCATAGCCATATCATCACCAATTGGTGCTTCTGGTGTAGATACCTCGTCTGGAACTATCTCCTCTGGCTCAACTTCTGATTCATCTGGAGAAATCTCACTCATTTCACCTTCGGCATCCTCTTCTGAAGGTGCTTCCTCTTCAGGTGCAGCAAAATCTTCAGGCATATCGTCATCATCTTCAGATAGATCATCAACAAGATTATATGATGATTCAACCAAAGATAATTTTAATAATCTTTCTAATTGATCATTCTTTTTACCACAAGAGCAATTATCAGAACATTTACATTTACCCATTATATTTTTATTAATATTGTTCTCTTAATAATTGTTTTCCGTCTTGAGTTACAAAGATTTTGTCTACTCTCTCAATAAGACCTTCTCTTTCATCCACCAAATCAAGTTTTTCTTTAGAAACATCATTTACATCGTTTTTCTTAAGAAAATTATCTAATGCCAGTTCTTTTTTATTTAACTTTTTCATATTAGTATATTTACTGTGAACTACCCACTGACAGCAAGCTGATCAGATGGGCTTCAAGTTTCATAGACTCGCCTAATGGCAACGCCTCCACTTGTTTTTGTTTATCCTCCGATTGCATCCCAAAACCAGAGTTAATTATTGCAAATATATATTAAATATAATTAATATACAAATTACTTATTAGTAAATATTTTTTGTCGCTTACATCCCATCGACTAAAGATCGATGGGTTTTACGCTCCTTTTTATAAATACTCAGTAATTGCATTTTTTTACAATAAAATTACGGAATGTGGTTTTATATATGGATAATAGGGGAAATTATCTTCTAATTGCTTTACTTTTATTGATGATCTATCTTTAATAATATTATTTTCCTTTTCATAAAGATTATTAATAAAGTCATCGTTAAAATTAAGTGATTTAGTATATACTATTTTATCAATACCAATGATTTCATTACCTGATAAAAAATATAGCTTATCTTCTCCATCGTATACTTTACTATAATCTTTAGGTATTACTTTTTCAAGGTCTTCCTCTGTTTTAATATTATAAAAAAATGGGTCAATCATTTCATAACTGTAACTACCACAATAATATTTTATTACGTTTCTACTAAAGTTAAAAATACCATCAATATGATCACTTTTCTTCTCATCAAAAGAGAATTCCCAATAAAATCTATTTTTTTTGATCTCTTTATTTAGTATAATTAACTCTCTTTTTGGTTTAAATAGTTCATAAACACTAAACCACCCAATAAATAATGTAGGTAAGGTTTTATCTATGTTTTGTAAATCATCGTAATTTAAATAATTAATGTGACTTACTTTTTCATGATTAACTAATTCACTATTACTTACTATATTCCCTAATTTCATATTATACTATAATCTCTTTCACCTAACCAATCACCATACTTACTTTGAATACTTCTAATACCTTCTATTGGTATCTTAGAGGTGAAACCACCTATGTTTCTATTAATTGAA
>Ga0222691_1000769_pt1 | contig 10255 bp, 14 predicted proteins | sample AntAcemetage1237_FD_179839 | JGI IMG/M metagenome (GOLD analysis project Ga0222691, IMG submission 179839) | Saline water microbial communities from Ace Lake, Antarctica - #1237 | ecosystem: Environmental > Aquatic > Non-marine Saline and Alkaline > Saline | place: Antarctica: Ace Lake... | reverse complement strand
TCGGCTTTACTCCCACCAGGCCTAGACATTTCCTTGGAAGTCCAGGTGCGGCTAGACGGCCACGTTTCTACAGTTGTTCCTATCCGGCTTGCGTCAATGTTCAACCCGCCCACACCCCACTCCAAAACATTCGCCGCCACCGTGGAACCCTTAGCAAACGGTTTCCGCCCCACCACAATCGGCTCATGAGTAGGCTTCAACGCTGTGCCCCACCCCTCCCACTGTTTCGCCTCAGAAGTATGCGCCGCCGTAATGTCGTAGTGGCCGTCAGGTGTTGCCCCAGAGACAGGCACCGCGCTAGTTTTCGCATCCACGCGGTATCCCTTAGCGATTATTTGCCTGTTTTTATATTCTGTCCACTCAATCCCAGTACGCTCAGCGACTAGACGCTCAATATGTTCTGGTACGGGAGGCAACAACGGGCGCAACAAATCAAACAAATCTGCCGTAGCAATAGCAGGCTGGCTTTTCTCCGTCAAGTAATGAGAAGCCATAGCCGTACCCGTAACATTGTTTATCTGCTCCCCCGTGATACCACTCGCACGCATCCAAGCGGTAAACTCCAACTGCCTCTCACGATTCTTACCCTTACTCTTGTCAATAGCCTTAGACACATCCAAAGACTTAGGAAATCCGCTGCCATACATCCAGGCAATACTGTCCCTAATCTCAAAACCAGCATCCTCAATAGCCACCGCCATACGGTGAAAAGTCCGTGACCCACCAAACGCCAGGACATGCCCGCCAGGTTTCAACACCCGAAGGCACTCCTCCCACACGCTCACATCATAAGCAATCCCGGTACCGTCCCACTTCTTCCCCATGAACCCCAGCTCATACGGTGGGTCAGTAACCACACTATCCACCGAGCAATCCGCAAGAGTCTTCAAAACATCACGACAATCCCCAAACACCACCCGCGCATCACCCACCTCAATCACAGTCATTTTCCCTCATCCTTCTTGTTAATCACTAGCCACTTACCGCCGGCTTCGGACACTTCTTTAAGTCTACCCTGCGATGCTAGCGCACCTATAGCTTCTTGTAAATCCCTGACACGCCACGCTTTGAATCTGCGGTTGACGAACTCAAGCTTGACCTTGTCGTCCTTGGTCCTAACAAATGATTCCACTTCGTCACATGCCCGCTCAAAGTCACTGGCATTAATTTGCCTCGCAACAATAAGAAGATTCTTTACCCACTCCTCTGCGGCCTCAATAGCCTTGAGCACGTCGATGAGCTCGGTAACCTTGCGACCATCGGATACTGCCAACAGCGTTGCGCATTTACGAATGGTTACACCCATACGCACGAGGGACGGATTGATAATGTCCCAGTTCGCATCAGACTTCTTGACCAGGTTAGCCAGGTCCCACTTGACCTGCGTCATACGATCGGCTGCCTGTTTGGTAATCCCAACAGAAACCTTGCTGGAGCTCACGTCACTGCGGAGCTGACGCTTAATCTCGGCAAACTCTGCGCCCCACTGCCTGGCCATGGGCTCAAAGCCAAGCTTGATTTCGGTACCGTCAGAGTCCTCCTCCAGCACAGCCTCTTTACTGAGCGTACGCGGTTCCCCAATGCTCCACATGAATCGAGCCAGGAACCCAGACTTAAACATCTCTCGGTTCAGGGACTTAGCAATCTCTTCTGGCGTGCCCATCAGGTGCATTACGAATTGAGTCTTTGCAGGCTTTGACATTTCTTTTTTACCAACGCGCAACATCGGCGGGACCGTGCCGTCGTATAGCAAAGCCAGGTCTTCCATCATCCCGCTGGTCCAGTCCTGAGTAGCCCACTGCTTGAACAAACCGTGCGCCTCGTCCTTGTTGAACAGCGATACCTTGCCATCCCGCTCAATGAGCTTTTCACCCAGCGCGTTTGGACTAGCGTTACCACCCAGGTTGTAGCCAGGGTCATCAGCAAATACTTCATCCATCACCGTGCGCATAAGCTTCAGCGCCTGTGACTTACCCGTGGTGGTTTCACCCAGAGTCATCGTGTATAGGTTCAGTCCCTCCGGTCCGCTTTTACGGGGGATGAAAGCCATGTCCGAGAACGCACAAGACAAGATGGTCCAAGCATTGATTCTGTCGTATGGAGGGTTCTGTTTGGCGTGCTTGTTGTTGGTCCAGTTTAAGTAAAGGTCAACCCAGGTCGTGTGATGTACCAGGGATTCCCGCTCGTCACCCTTGAGGAGATCGAGGGCGCTCTCCGTGGTGTTCAGCTCAGGCGGCTCAAGCCCCTGACCCTTCTCCCACATTATCTCCGAGTAAGCCTTGTTTGCCTCGGCTACGAGTCCGCTAAAACCTCGTGAATCTTCTTGACTCCACTTGCGGGATGCTGGTGCCTTCCATGCAATTGCCAATACGTCATCGTGCGAGAGGACATCGCCAAGCCGAAACAGTTCGCACAATAGTTTGTATCTTGTTTCCGAACGGTTGCCAGTGTCACCCACTTTTGGTTCCGCCAGCGCCAGGTCGAGAGCATGCTGAGGTAGTTTCGCAAGCGCCTCAGCGTAATCCGAAGTAGGCGATTCCGAAGTAGAAATAACCTCCCGCCGACCCATGATGGGCCTCTCAATAATCTCGACATCATCGTATGCTCCCTCAATATCTAGTGCGCTGTAAATCAATCCGTTGTATTCGGCAACAACAGACTCTGGAAATCCGTGGCTAGTGTTCACGGTGTTAGGCAGACGGAGAACCTTGTTGGCTGACCATCCGCTGGGGTCGCAACCGTCGTCCTTGTGCGCTGTCGTAATCTTGTGAGCAATCTCGGCAGCATCCTTAGCTGGGATCGCCTCCTCCAGTAGCCAGTAGTCGTGACCGCGCCCCCTGCTGGTCACCACGTGGATGGATGGGGTGACGCGAAACTTGTCTGGGGTGCACAAGTCAGAGTCCATATAGATAGTCTGCGAGCTCAGCGCGTTCTCTGGCGTCCGAGCAATGTTGCCCTTGTCATTCTTCTTGTCACCGTATAGCAACGGAGATAGGTACACGTCCTCATTAGCGTGCTCCTCTGCATACTTAACCATCTGGTCAATGTTCTGCGGATATAAAAACGCTTTATGAATGTTGACGTTCAGCTTGTTATTTGCAGTCTTGCCACTCGCCCGGCTTACGAATGCGTACCCGGCCTTATCCCCTAAGACCGTGCGAATGAATTCTTCCATGCTCACCTCCTCTATTTCGTTAGAACAATACACTACGCTGGCCACCCTGGACTCGAACCAGGAACCTACCGCTTAACAGGCGGTTGCTCTGCCATTGAGCTAGTGGCCAAACCCTATCGGGCTAGAATGCCCCGTCTGAATCGACGGTCACCGCTGCGCCATCCTTGCGGTACTTGACCACAACGGAATCGATGTAGTCAGTCTGGAGAGAACGACCAGGCGTTCCATCCTTCTTGTCGAACTCCTTCTCGATCAGGGAGCCGTGGATTTCCACGAGGTCACCCTGCTTGACGTCCAACGTGTCTGCAAGTTCACGCCACACTGTCACGCGAATCTTGCTAGTGTCACCAGTCTTGACGTACTCTCCCGAGTCACGGTCCTTCTTGGTGTGGTTGACATACACCGGGAATTCAAGAAGCGAGGTCCCGTTGATGTCCTTCTTGGTGGGCTCGGCCACCACGTTGCCGGTAAACACGGCATTGATTCTACTCATTTGTTCCTCCTGTTACGTAGGGTTTTGATACTGCTAAGCGCATGTGTCACGCTCAGCAATCCTTTGAAGGCGTTGAACATAACCTCATGCTCATCCTTTGGCATAACCTTCAGCTCCGAGAACGGGAACATCGGGTTACCGTTCTTGTCAGTGTCGCTTGGTCGGATGTGTAGCAAGGCTAGCTGGTCACATGCCAGCATTGCGCTTTCTATCCATTCCCCGTCGACCTCTGTCATGAGTGTAGTACATTCTGACAACGACGCAAGCTGCATCCAGTGCTCGTCCCATGTATTACGAGATGACTTGATATCAACCAGTGTCATGACTCCATCTATTTTCCAGATGCCGTCAGCTGTACCAGCGTAGCCGAGCTCCTCATTCCAGATTGTAACCTCTGTGTGAATCGGCTCGATCGTGTGCTGTGACTTGTAGTAGTCCCACTGCTCCACCATTTCCCAGAAGTGAGTAGGTGCTTCGCTCACGTCGGGGTATGGCAGGTCGTCATGCTCTGCTGCAATCCAATCGTGGAGCATCGTGCCCAGATTGGCCGCGTCATTGAGCACGCCGTTGGAGTAGTTACGGATGTCTTCCAGGTCACCCTGTAATGGATCGCGCTTCCAGTACCAGCGCAGGAAGCCGTAGCCCTGCTCCTCCGTGCGCGTCAAGAGTCTGTCGACGTTTGCCACCGCGTAGGCAGCGGTGTTATCCACTGCCCACTGCGCGATGGCTGGCTTCTCTAGTTTCTTCAGCACGGTGGTTACACCGGGGACAACATCCCCAGTGCGCGGGTGCTTGTACCCACTACCACCATGACCGGAAGACCGGACTCTTAGCTTCGGTTCCACTACTCGACCTCGCCAGCCTTGAGTGCAGCAAGTACCTGCGTCAAGACCGACTCATCTTTGGACCACTCGGTAGCAGTCTTGCCACCAGAGATACGGTCACCGATTGCGTTAGCAACCGAACCGCTCAGACCAGCCTTGCCGAGGAACGCTTTGATTTCGTTGTACGTTCCACTGCTGGGCGCGGCCTTGGCGATGCGCTGTGCGGTGGCGGAGGGTGCCGCGTTAGGCGTTACCTCCATGCCATCGGGGTCGGGTTCGCCTGTGGCGATGTTGAATGTCAGCAGGTTGGCAATCTTCTGCGCCTGCGTGATGGCCTTACGACCACCCTTGTCACCGTTGTCAGCACCTTCGGAGCCGACGACCACGGAGAACTCGGAGCCATCCTCGACGGACACGTACGTAATCCGTAGCTGGACGACCGTCATTGGCACAGTTCGGTTAGCGCCAATCTCCCGGCTCAGCAGTTCGTAGCTGAGAATCTCGGGACGAGTGATGACCTTGTGTTGGATCATCAACTTGGAGATAGCGTCAAGGATGTCATCGTTCTTCACATACTTGTAGCTACCTTGTGATGCTGGACCCACCCCGTTCTTTGGGATGTTGCCGACTCCAGCCTGAATGGCTGCAATCGCCTTGTATATCTTTGGCACTTCGGCCATGGTATTACCTCCTATTTGTGTAGTAACTTGCCGTCTTTGTAAACTTCCCCGCCCCATACACCGACGGCCGGTCTGTATGCGCTAGCGAATCTAGCACACTCCACCAACACGGGACAGTCGTGACACATAACATAAGCCTGATTCTTTGTTGGCTCTTCGCCTTCCTCGTAGTCAACCCAAACTTCTGGCTTGTCTGCGCACTTGGCTTTGTTCTGTGTCATTGCCTTCTGAAGAACGTCACTCATCCTCTCGGATCTTTTGTTCAGCTTGAGATAGTTGAGAGCGTTATCTTCTTTTCCAGCGCCAATCATTTGATCGGCTTTCTCCGCTGCCCTTCGAGCTGACTGAAGCGCAGACTTATTCTGACCCTTATCCCTACGTTCCATTTCCTCTTCGGTCATGTACTTAGAGTTCTGCCTGCGCACCGCTTCCCTTGAGCAGATGACGCAGATGTAGGCGATACCAGTAGGCATCTTCTTCTCCCGAAGATTATCACCTATGATAACGTGACCGTTCTTACACAGGTCACCCGGCTTCTTCTTAGGGTTAGACCTTGGCGGCTGGTTGCATGTTGAGCAACGCACTCGCTCCCGACCTTGGTTCGTGTAAACCTGAATATTGTCCCCAACAATAAGGTGACCCTTCTTGCATGTGTCCCCCACTTCAATTGCCATGCTTCTCCTTGAGGGTCTTGTTCATATCTATTGCCTTCTGTATCTGGGAGCTTAGTACCCCGGAGTCATACGTGTCAATGGCCACGAGCTCTACCGATCGCACCGTCTTCTCCTGTCCCCTGCGATGTACCCGCTTGGCCACCTGCTCGTTCAGAATTCTATTGTCACTGCGGTTGAGCCACAGGACATTACGTGTGGCGTGTTGCAATCCATCTACCCCCTCGGCAATAGCTGCGATAACCGCTACTACATACTGGCACGAACCACTGACAAAGGCTTCCTTGGTCTCTTGTCGCTTGGCATCCGAGATGTTTCCGTGCCACGGCATAGCAGTCTTCCCGTCTCGAGTAAGCCTGCTCACTACCACGTCAGCAAACTTGCGCGAGTCGGTAAGGATAAGTGCGGTCTCATTCTCGAAGTCATCTTCTAGAACGTCGAACATCACATCAATCTTCTGAGACTTGCAATCGTTATCGAACACCACGTTGTCCTCGTCGTCGATCGAGAACAACCCGAGCGTGGCTTGTCGTAGCCTGGCACGCAAGCTAATGGGGAACTCGACCACCAGCGGTCTTTCCCCTAGCCAAGTAATCATCTTCTCTTCCAGCTCGTTGTACGCCTTGCGCTGCTCGCGTGTCAGCTCGATGTAGACCTGCTCCTCTTGGAGCTCGGCCTCCACCTCTGACTCGATGCGGACATAGCAGGGGAGCGAGTTGAAGAACGCGCCAGGTCTGCGCTCACCTGTAATCTTCTTGCCGTTAGGAGCGAAGTGATCGTACTCAGTGGCACACCACTTGTCTACCCATGCCCAATAAGAATTGTCCACCTCGCTTGGCCATAGCCACTTGGTTACTGCCCACGCTCCGCTGAAGCTGTTGCCCGTAGGCGTGCCAGACATCGCCAGCTTGAAGCCACCCTTGACCTGCTTGAGTGTCTTGTGTGTCTTGCTCTTGCGATTCTGCCCACGATGTACCTCATCAAACAGAACCAGGTCTGGCACCTTGGACCACATATCCGTGCGGGCCTTACCGCTCCAGCCCAGGCGCACGAAGAGTTCCACGCCGACGAAGTAGATGCCGGGCTGTTGCCACGCCCAGTCATCCTTCGCCTGCTGCCCAGCCTTGGTTGAGTTGATCCATTTGAATGGCAGGTCTACCCCTTGCCTCTGATAGGTGACCTGCCATCCAAGCCTGGTGTTGAGCGGGGCAATCAATAAGATTACCTTCGCATCGATAGCCTTCGATACCTCGACTGCCTTGAGAGTTTTACCCGACCCCATCGTGGAAGCGTTCAACGCTGCCCGAGTGGGCTCGGTCACGATTCTTTGGATGGCGGATTGTTGGTCCGGTGTTGGTAATAATTTCTCCAGTGTCATAATCAACTTCTTCCCAGTAGTCGTCTTCGTTATATTCGCGCCTCGAAAAATCGCCCGTGTTTTTCTTCTTGCTTCGCCTATTGTTTTCAATTTCTTTCGTGAAAATTGGAACGGTGAAGATAAACATGGTTATGAATATCAAGAACCCAGGCATGAATCCAATGAAGAAAATTATCTGGAAGATTGTTCTTCCCGTCATCGATCAAAATCCAGCGTCGCGATTAGTCTGCCCAGCTATCCACTCAACGGCCTCATCGTAATAGAAGCCTTGTTCAACTTGGTCTAGGACCGCCACTACCTCGTTGCGCACTGTGTAATCCTCGTTCCATAACTTATCTTCTGACAGGAATAGTTTCATTCCGTCATCAAAGTTGCGAAACTTGAAGGTAGCGCTGCCATTGATAAGCTGCGGACCATGATTGAGATACTTGACATGAACCATCTCGGTCTCTGTGTCGTATGAATATACGCTGTCCAGTGGATTGATTCCCATTATCTCCGCTACGCCTTCAGTCCTTTTCAGGGCGCCATAGACCGTATGATAGTCCTTGGTCCCCAGGGCTCTGAGAATCTCCGCCTTGCTGTGCCCATTGTCTGCCGCGTATCTCACCGCAATATCAACCTGAGTCTTCATGCTGTGAAGCTCATCCTTCAGAGACTCCCTAAGTCTTTGCTCCAGGGTCACTTTGGCCGCGACGTACTTCTGCTTAGCTTTGGTTACTCCGTCTAAGTATGCGCTCATTATTCTCTCCAATGTCCTTCTGCAATCATCTGTGCATCCTCGAATGCCTGGTCTAGTAATGCCTGCTCTTCCATCAACCGCTTGTCGATGTAGAACAGTACCCATGTTTCCTCGAACTTGATTTCCAGCTCACCCTTGTCCAGTGAGTATTGCCTGGCTAGCCCGAGCTCATCGAACACCTCATGCAGCTTCTCCAGCACCTCAAAAGACTGCACGCTTACCTCTGTCACCTTATTCATTCTTACCCCTTCTTGCTTCGTCCAAAACATCGGCGCACGCCTTGCACGTCCGTGAATCGTAATCCCATTGCTTGCTAATTATGATGTTGGCACATGTCTCGCAATACTGCCAAGCGTCATAGTCCGTTATCCGAGGGTTCATGATATTCTGTCCTCCTGCCATCGATCGAAAGCCGCCTCGGCGCATGGGTCGCACCAAAGCTCCTGGTTCTCATGGTGCCAATCGTCATTGGTCATAAGAATCTTCTCGCACCGGTCACATTCTCCGATGATTGCATTCTTCACAATTCCTCCTCATTGACTATCTGCGCTAGTACCGTGTTCTTTTTTTCGTCCAGTGCCGCCATCAGCAAACCCAGCTGAGAATGGTAGGGGAGTCCATCACTGTGCTCCACCACGTATCCATCAGCGTTGTTCATTCCAGGATGGCGCATCGAGATTGAGATAACCCATCCCGTGACTATCTCCTCTCCCGTCGCGTTATCTCGGACATAGTTCGCCACCCATTCATCCATTTCTGCTTTGCTCATTATTTTCTCTCCCTCATTATCACTGGCTGAATAATGCACTGAATATCGCACGAATCCTCCGAGGGAACAGCGAGCACTGCTTTTGGTCTATTGATTTGCTCCTCGGTCTGGAAGAAGAACTTCCAGCGATTACCGTCCATCTTTCTCTTGGCTGACTCTGGGCTAATAATCTTTGACAGCTTGGCTAGAATTTCAACATTCAGCACGAGTGATGGAGTGCCGCCGCAGCTATCCTTATCCGGGAAGAGCGTCGCGACTCTCGGGAAGCTGGCGTGAATGGTATCCACGCTTACCTTGGCGCTGGTGCCATTGCCATCAAGCCACACCGCTGACTCACCGTCGCGTGCGAGCGTTGCCACCGCGCCGCTTCTATCCTTCTTGAGAATATCCACCACTGGCTTCATCAGCTTAGGGTCCACCAGCACCTGGGCACCGTCATCCCAGTCGAAGAATTCGATCGAATCGTACCGAGCCATCACGGCCCAATATCGATCGGTCGCCAGAACCGCTAGCTGGTCTCCCTGGCGCTCGAATGCTAGCTGGGTGATAACAGGCGCAACGTCATCCCTCGACGTTGCCACCGCCACGCTGTGGGCGCTTATCAATACTTCACGACTCATTACTACTCTCATTATTTTCCCTCCGTGTTTTGGCTTGTGCAATCGCTATAGTTATATTCTTCGTTGCCGCTTTCCTGGCAGTGGCACATTCCCATATACTCCATCGATTCTTCGTGAGTCCGTGGAGAATCCCACTTCCTGAGCTCTGTCAAGACTCCGCTGGCGCCCTCGTACTCGACGCCCCAGCCTTGCTCCTCGACGCTGCGGATGTGAAATATCAGCTCCGGGAACTCCATGACCATGACCTCGAAGACCTCTTCAGGTTGCCCCCAGGCGGTGCGGAATTCATACGTGAGCGCTCCCTCTGACTCCTGGACAGAAGCGTCCACCGCATCCCACTTGGTTCCCCAATTGCGGCTATTCCAGTCATACCAGTGGTCGCTGCTGTGCTTCATTGAATCCTCCAGGCTGTGGTACCGCGGCGCTTGTCCGTGGTACTCCTCCAGCACAGAAGCCTCTGGCTTGATGAAATTCCAGAAAGACATCGCAGAATCTCGCACGACATCCTTCATAATGAATTTACCATCCTCGAATTCGGTACCCTTCGTGTCGTAAGGCATTCCAGCCTTGACCATGAACTTGTCCAGTCTCTGGTTTGCTCCCGTGACGTCTACCGTGTTGTCTACCCAGTTAGGCATTGTGCTTCCCCTTCTTCTTGGTGTATGTTTCCCTGCGCTTACCCCTCAGCAGGCTCAGTATCCATCTCATTACTATCCCCTCACTGTTCCGCTGTTCACCTCGCGACGCCATTCCATAGCGTACTTCTGATCTTCCCCTAGTGGCGTGAGCATTGAGAACAATCGCTTGGGAATATCTGTGGCGTGCGGCCCCATATCCTCCCCGACTTCCTTGGTGTAAAACATTCCCTCGCTCTTGGCTCGGTTGCTAGTAATCACCAGCGTT
>Ga0222691_1000763_pt1 | contig 10292 bp, 11 predicted proteins | sample AntAcemetage1237_FD_179839 | JGI IMG/M metagenome (GOLD analysis project Ga0222691, IMG submission 179839) | Saline water microbial communities from Ace Lake, Antarctica - #1237 | ecosystem: Environmental > Aquatic > Non-marine Saline and Alkaline > Saline | place: Antarctica: Ace Lake... | reverse complement strand
ACATTGATGTCGAATACAAAACCGGCAGTAGTGTCGGCGTTATAAACATAGTTGTTTGTAATCTTCCAGTTTGTCCCAAGGGCACCTTCTCCGATAACCGCACCATCGGTGAAGTCGCCAGAAATGTGGTTCCCGTCCATGACTAGATTGTGTGTGTCATCAAGACGAATAGCTTCGTCACATCCAGCGATAAGTTCCGCTTCGAATATGTTGTTTAGCAATGTAAGTCCGTCAAAGGCATCACAATCAATCATTGTGACGAAGTCATCACCCGTAGCATTGAAGTTCATGTGACAACTATCCATTTGGAAGTTGTTAGCATCAACGTTCACTCCTACAACAACCGCTGAGATATCAGCCTTCAAAATAACATTTGAAAGTCTAATGTTGTCAGCTTCTACTACTAGTGAACTAGCAGTAGCTGTGTAGTTAAGCTCTGGTCGGTTTGAACCGTTCCCCATACCGATGATGGAAATTCCAGCAACGTCAAGGACCAAAGATGTAGCAGATGCGATTGTTTCTACGTGACCAGGAGCTACAAGAATCACGTCCCCAGCGTTAGCCGTACAGTGACCCACAGCAGCATCAATAGTAGCGAAGAATCGGATTTGTCCGTCCGTATCAGGGATAAACATCTCCTTGATCATGTCGATATTAGCAGTAGCTGCGTCTGCAACAACGAATAGTTTTCCTGAAATAGGTACTGATCCGTGTAGTGCTGATGCGAGCGCACTTCCATATCCTGAGTTTAAGTTATAAATCATATTTTTTTAAGCGTTAGTAGTCCACCTCCGTCCTAGTGTCTATGGAAATCCCATAGATCTCATAACCCTATACGCGCTAGGTTGTTAAGCTGTTCCGTCTCCTGAAGAGAATGAAATCCATGATGCTGAAACAACAACGATCATGTATCCTCCACGGGTTCCGAATGTCCAGTCGTCGGTAGAGAACTCTTCGTTACTCTTTCCGTCAGCTGGTGGAGTTTTCAAGCGAGCCTCCTCGTGTACACCAAGGTACGCGGTACTCATTAGACTTGAAGCAATTCCCCAGTACTTAGCCTTTGTTGAGTCAACACCACCGTTAGCGTCAGTAGCCAAACGAGGCAACATAACATGACGGTAGCCTGCAACAGTATTTACAACACCAGGGTTGCTTTGTGTTACATCAGTAGTCGACTTCAGCATTTGCTGGATTGTGTACTTAGTGTTTGGATCTTCTGAAGACCAGATAATGTCAGCTGAGATAGTCATCTTCTCACCGAACTGGTTGAAGGTATTTTCGACTCTCATCTTTTCCATTGACTCCAATGCTCCTGGAGAAACCTGAGGGTTTCCAGCAACACGGTTTCGGAAAGTAGTAGCTGCGCCACGCAATGTGTGAGCAGTAGAGAATAGAGCTAGAGTATCTCCTACAGCAATATCCACACTCTCCCCATCCTTATCAGTATAAGTTGTAGCAGTACCGAAAGTCAGGCGGTGAGTAAGATCGAGGTCCATTCGGTTTGGAACCAATTTTCCAAGACTTGTAAGACGGTTGGTGATATCCATGTACTTGCCGCGGGTACGCATTTCGTAAGTGACAGTGATTTCTTTAGAGACACGGTAAAGTGCTCCTTCTTTTGAATAACCTTGCTGGACGCTTGCACGTGCAGATTGGTCACCCTCCGCTTTCTTGTCTGCATATTCCTCAAGATCAATCTCAGTAAATTTCTTTGTATCACCATCATTGTTGGCGAAAGGAATTTCTTTGAAAAGTCCAGAGCGTCGTGCAGTCTGCGGAATGCTGTCCATCTCCCGGTTGAAGATGATTTCAGCGTTCAATACAAAGTCGGACAGTGTACTTGTATTTAATTCAGACATATTAGTTTAAAACTAAGTTAATAATGGTTAGGTAGTTGCTGTGTACTTGATATCAGCGTTTGCAAGGATCGTTACGATCAATTCAGTAGCACTGATATATCCAGTAACCAATAGGGCATCCTTTGAAGAAGCTCCACGGTTTGCAGTAACAGAGTCACTTAGGTCAATCTCCTCACCGATATCGTCAGCTACAGCTGATGCAGTAAGAACGCTCCATTCAACCCATCGTTGAGTAGGAACTTCTACAGGAACGAGAACGTCAGCAGTTGCGTAGTCATCGTCAGTAGCAGCTACAGTCATCTTGATGACACCTACGTGTGCACCAGAAGTTGCATCGGCAGGGATAACCTGACCTGAACCATTAAAGTAAACCAATGCACCCTGAGCAAAAACCTGAGATGCTGGTCGTGGAAAATACATTGTTTTTGTTTTTCCTTTGTGTAATTTAAAAGACATAATATATATACTTTTAAGGCTTGTAATGTATAACTGTTAGCTTTAACGCCTGCCGGGGTAGTCGAAAGTAAACTCTCTCCTAAACAGTGATTTTTTGACTACGGTTATCTCCGCCTGCTTTATGGGCAGAGGTCTGGGGACCAGTCGCTTAATCCCCAGATTCTCTACTCACAAAAAAATGGCGAACCACTTCACACAGAAACGTTCTGCGTTGAGTGATTCGCCATTCTTTGGTAGAACCTCGACTAATATTTGATTTACCTTCTTAGTATATCATTAAGCGTATCTTCGTCAATTTTGTCAAAGTCTAAAGATTCGTATGCTCGTAGTATTCTGACGGGAATTCCATCCTTGACCTGTATATCAATCGAACCCCATCGGAACTTTGTTCGAATTGCCAACAACAGAAGAATCTCCCGGTGATGTATTTCACCGAGATCATCTTTTGTGAGCTCAAAGAGCTTACTCCTCGCTTCCTGGTACGTCAGTTTCTTCTGTGGTTTCTTCATTAGGAATTGTTCTTAGGATACTCTCAGCCTCCAAAGCACTTCTATATTGCATAACGCTTGTACCCGGAATGAATGATTCATCCCTCCCCGTCCACAAGAAGTTGGCAGCGCGTTGCAATGCGTCTTCGTATGAATTACCAAGCTTATTAGCAAACCCTTCAAACTCTGAGGCGTATAGGTGGTACTCCAAGATGTTAGATAGGGTAGCCTTAATCAGTACACGGAACCTCATCTCCTGATGTGATGTAAGGTCAACGGGACCGGCTGTCGCAAATAGATCAAAGGCTCGCGCACTAACAGTCTCAGTGGGCGTGATGTCACTCTTGAGAGTAAGCCTCATCACCTTTGAACCTAGCTCTGTCTCAAAGTCCAGATACTCAACAGATAGTATTTCGTGTGGTCCCCAGAACTTCTTTTCTTCGTTACTCATATATATGTATGATTACGGGTTTATAAATCTAATATCCATTACTATCTCTTCTCCATCTTTCATTCGAATAGTTCTAAGGTGGGTACCCTTCTCTTTGTCGATAGCTTCCCCGACGATATCACCAGCAACAGAAGTCATGTTCTGGAACCAGTACAGGTGGCTCAGAACAACCTCAGAAGCAGTCTTTCCCTCACCTAAAAGTAGCTTAATCTTCTGGTCAACGTGCATGACTCCCTCCTGGTCGAAGAAGACCTTATCTGTCTCGGTCTGCCAACCACGTACAACCTGTAGAACGTCATTCTCATCAATCCAAGTAGCGACTCGTGCTGTTCGGATAATATCCTCCTCACGACGTTGGTCAAATCGGTGTAGTCGCCCCTTGTCAGCAGCATAGTTCAAACGCTCTAGTTCGGCTTCCTGCTTCTTGAGCATTGCATCCTGAGCGTCCATCTTGCTGCGGATCTCTTTCAACACATCAACAGGGACAGGGACTGTTTCCTCTTTCTTTGCCTTTTCGACAGGTGCTTCCGGAACAACAATCGGAGCTGGAGCAGCACTGGTATCTTGTACAATCTCTTCAGTTTTTTTCTTAGTATCAGCCATAATTATTTATCATTAGTTGGTGAGAACCTCTTCCGGTCTTCCTCAGATATGTTCATCCTTTTACCCAGCGCGATAGCACTTTCCGGTGTCTGAGAAGTTGTGTCTTTTGGCTTCTCTCCAGCTCCGGCACCTCCAGACATAACGCCTCCATCAAACAACCCTGGGGCTGGAGCTTGTCCAGTAGCCAACACATAAGCTCGTTCCATTCGGACTTTAACATCCTCACGCTTGTTATCTGTAGGTCGGTATCGATCAAATTCGAGACTGATCTTTTTCTTTAGATCCTCATCAGTACCGGCAACCTGACCTAATAGCTCGCCCTTATAATCACCCATAAACTCAGAACGTAGCTCATCAATCTGAGTGCCAACAGCATTGCTTAGTATTTCCGCAGCAGCCTTGGCATCATCCCTCTCACCTCTCAGCCTCTCGATCTGAGCTTTCTTAGCTGGGTCATTTTCAGCAGACTTTAGTAACTCCTCAGTCTCGGCTAGTTTGGTTTCTAGTTCACCACTCTTAGTTTTGAAATCGTCGTAGTCCTTATACTTCTCAGTAAACTCAGTAGAAACCTGTGTCTTTACTGCTTCTGAGTTTGCTGTGATCTGAGCCTCCATCTCCTCAGAGGTGAACACCTCGATCTCTGCTCCTTCGTGTTGTATTTTCATACGCTTACTTAGTTATCTTCTAATATGTCACTAATGATCTTTGACGAATGAAAGACTGAGTCATCAGATTCAGTCTCGTCGTTGCTCTCAAAATCCATACGCTTGTTAACGTTGGATTCACCCCATCTCATTATCTCTCGGAAAGCGTAGACACTTCCTTTGATCCTCTCGTTAACACTCTGATCAGAAGAATCCTCCAAAAGCTTATAAGCCATGCTAATAGCATGACGCATCTTCCCACTGAGGATCCTCGTATGAAAACCAGCGACCTCGCTTACATACGATTTATAATGATCTGTATCCTTCGGAGATGGATCCGGCATATCTGCCACGATATCCCAGTCATCCTTGTCTAACCGACTCATCAGGACATCTATCTCTTCTTGCTGTTCCAAATTACGCTGAACGAGCACATCTTTTTCAAGACGTGCTTTCAAAACCTCGGAATACAAATTAGAAAATTCTAAGTAAGCATTCCTACGAATTATAGAAAAGGGAAACTTAAAGTTTCGGATTTTATCTAAGATGGACTGCATAGAGTAGAGTGGTGTAAATCAAATCTCTATGTCGATGCTCTAGCCTCCACCACCAGCGAGGACCGCACCAGGTTGAGCTGCTCCCGATGAGCGACCCTGTGCTTGTACGTTCTGCTCTGGAGTTCGTGCCCCCTCCATAGCTTCCTGTGGCTGCTGCCCATTGCTCTTTGAGAAGAGCTTGTTCCTTGGTTTGCCCCAGATTCGTGAGAACTCTTCTTCGAGTCCATCCTTGTTTGGAACACTTCCAAGATTGATCAAGCTCATCATGTCAGTTAGTTGTTCTCGGAACATTAACTTGAACAATGGTGATGAATCCTTTTCTTTAGGATTAACTACAATATACCACAAAAGACGTGACGCTCTGATGTTTGGTGCACTTAAAAATACCTTCCTCACTGGGAATCCCGTTCGTCTTTCTTCTTCTCGCTCTACGGCTCGGATAGCCTTTGAGTCTGGTAAGTTGCCTTCGACAGGGATTACAGATCGTTGTCCTAATCCTGCTTTATCAATGTTGACCTCTCGGTTAGTTCGTCTGAATTCTTTAATGATACGACGACCATCGTTCAAGCCAACTACACGAGTTCCTGTTGGTTCGAACCAGTTCTGAAGTATGTTCCAAAGTCGTAGGTACCCAAGTTTCTTCTCCAGCAGAGAGCAGGCTGTGATGATAAGTCCGAGAGTAAGTCGTGCTTGTCGTTGTTCGTTAACGACCTGAGTAGCAGTCTGGTTACCCTGAGCGTTCTGGCCAGTGAACGATGGTGAAACAGTATTCTGATCAATGAGACCCTGCATCCTATCAAAGAAGGCAAACTCTCCAGCCGTGACACCCTGGTTCTGACCTGACTCGAGTGGTACCAAAGCTCCTGGATCCACTCCCATCGTAATACGTCCGGGGGATAGGACTGTCTTTGGGATGACTCGTCCTGACAAGTTCAAGTACGGAGGAGCAACACTCTTACGTGTCTTCAAAACAAACAAGGTTAGCATTTCATCTAATATCTTTGAGATCTGTTGTATAGATCCTCCAGCGACAAAAGCTGAACCGTAGGCGAACTGACTATTTATGACACGTCCGACTTGTTTTGCGATGTTGTATTTTCCAAGAGGTGTGACAGCTGAAAGAGGGAACCCAATAGGGACCATCAGAACCCCATTAATCATTATCTGAAACTCATCCTTAGGTTGGTCCTGGTAGATGATCACTTCTACTTGGTCCTTCTTTACCTCAGTTAGTCTCCACTTCCTCGAGTAAGATGTTGTTCTGTCCTCTGAGTTAGTACTAGGGATTGATCCAGCTTGTACAAATTCGAAGTTATCGAATACCCCGTATATAGCCTTAGCCTTCTCGTAGCTGATCTGCTTCACGACGAACATGTATGGTTGGTTCTCCATATAGAACTCTGTGATATCTCCAAGATAAACACTTGGACCGTAAAGAAGTTCTCGTGATGCTCCTTCGAACACCTTCTCCAATTTAGTAGTCCACTCGACACCATTCTTAAATTTGCCGTTAGGTTTTCCTGTAAGGGTTTTCTTTGTCTCCCACTTGACCTTCCATTCCTCTTGTACAAAAGCAGCTCTCTGCTTCATCAACTCACGCTGGCGAGCGATCTTCTTTTCTTGATCCCCGGCACCATCAGCTCCATCGAGTTCATTTGTTTGGTGGAGAATATCTGTAAAGGCGGACCCAATGACCGATAGGTTGTTTGCGTTTTTATCAAATGCTAGAACCTCTTGTCCTAGGTTTAGATTATCGACGTGTGAAAGAAGAGCATCAAGCTTCTGCTCAATAGTTCCAGAGGAAACAACTACGTCACCTTTGTTCTTTTCTGGGGGAAGCACCGTGTTGGCTACCTTTTCATTAGCGTCGAAATCCTGCAAGTAAGTTAGCCCCTTGAATTCATCATGGGTTTGGTTTCGAACGTTTTTAGATGTCTCGAGTCGTAGCTGTAGATAACTGATGTACTCGACATCAGCAGTAGTGTATTCGTCCGCAGCTTCTTGCTGTGGCTTGGAGTCGTTCTCGTCGAGAGGTGAATCGTTCCTCCCTAAATTTGTCTGAGGGTTTTGCTTAGGTACAGGTATTGATGCCATATTAAAATATACGCGACTGTTAGGCTAATAATAGCACATTAAATGTGCTTTACGTCAAAAGAAAGACTGATCACCTTCATTATTTACAGAGTCCTCTTCATCCGACAAAGTAAAAGCTCCATGCGGTCTCCATAGTTGCCCCATGACACGGAGGGGGTCAGCGAAGTGAGAGTTCTCGTCATGTCTTGGTTTGTCTTTGAACACTCCAAGTTTTTTATCAAAATCTTTACGGTAGTTGAATAAAGCTTTATGTAACTTGTCACACTTTATTTCATCGAATACAAACCTAGGAAAGAGTGACCTGACCTGCTCAATCCCATCGTTGATACTCATCTTCTTAGCTACACGGATATTATACATACCCATTCGATACAGTGCGTCCTTCCTTGTTCGACCTGTAGTTAGATCCCGGACCTCGAGATCATGAGGAAAGTTATGGGTATTGTATCTGTACCCGTGGAGCTGAGCCCATTCTTTGAGCACGTGAAAGTAGTGAGGAAGTCCTTCTCCTCTGTTGTAGTACATATTAACGAAGCGGATCTGCTCCCCTTTCGTCTGAGTGAAAAGGGTGACGTTCATATCATTAATACCGAGATCCCACCAAGTATCAACCGTCAGCATCGGGTCGTGTGGCACTGGGTGAATCCTGTTCTCTCGGAACACGCGCTTAAACTCCTTTGTGTAGTAGGAGCCCTCCACAGAGACCTGAAAGGCTTCCTCCAGGGTTGAAGGGTACTCGGCGTTCATACTATCTCTGTTTAATTTCTTTTTAGCGACGTACCAGCGCTTCTGGGGATCAGATAGTTTTATGCTGTACTTTCGTTTCAGTATCTCGAAATACTCCTGGTACTCAGTAGTGAAAGGGAAGTCTGACTCGTCATCAATATACCTCTCATCAATCCACCAAGGGAAAAAGAACATCTTAAAGTTCATCTTACTCAGCTTCTTTCCCTCCTGCCTCATCTTCTCTGCATCCATACAAAAATCATAGAATCGGCCCTCCTGACCCATAGCTGTTGATTCAATAGAAACCATGTTGCCCGGGTGAACTGAGTTGATAGCACCTGACACGATCTCCTCTGCTTTCTCCGGGGACTTCGCACAGATGTAACCGAACTCTGAGATGTGTAGATACTGGACCGTACCTGAACGTGTCGTCATTGATACAAAGATTGTTGATCCGTTCGGAAAGATCATCTCGTTGGCTGAGTTCGTATCCGGCTCCCCTATATAGCTCTTCAGCCAAGGGTGTAGATGGTCCCAGGCAAACTTAACTTTATTCCTGAAGATCTTCTTCATGTCCTCCTGACGGTGCGCGATAATACCTGCAGTCTTATTCTCTGAGAAAAGAATCTGGTCCAAATAAAATATAGTAAAGAAGGTTGTCACCCCCAGCTGCCTAGCTTTAGGGATAATGTTGAAATACCAAAGATATGTATGTATGTACTCCTGAACCTTATTCGGCTTAAAGAGGACCTTGTTCCCATTCACATCCTTAATGTAATACAGATTATTCAACCGCCACCAGCGGTCTGACATCTTCTCTTGGATCATTTCTGCGGTTAGTTCCATTGGGGTTAGATCGTATTAGCTTTTAACCATTCCTCTGGACTCACATCAGTCTTCTTCTTAGTCCCACGTTCACCCGGCAGAGCTTCCAGATCACCTGCAAAGTTAGTAGCTTCTCGTCCCTTGTCACCACTAATCAAAGGTTCAGAGTCACCATTCTCCTGCACAAACCTAACAGCCTCACTAAAAATGTCAGACCGGATCGCGTCCTCTGAACTAGCCCTCTTCTTAGCAAACTCCTCCGGGAACCTTCTCTCCAGCAGCCACTCAGCCTTCCGCTCATCCTGACGGGCTGACCGAGAGATGGACCTCATTAATGTGTGTTTATACATTAGCTCCTTCAGCTGAATGATCTTATTGATTACTGGAAACTCCTTGGCCAGGATTTCAAAAGCGTCGTAATCGATACCCGACAACAAAGCAGCCTCCTCCTGGGTGTGGCCAGCTGTGAAGATGTAATGACCCATACGCCTCACATAGGTCAGTTGCATCTCCGTTAGGACAGACTGTGCCTCTTCTTCGAAAGAGAGGGCCTCAGCCTCCCTGCGCTCGTTCTCAGCCTTCTCTATGTGTGAATCGCCATCGATATCTGCCTCTGGGTTTTTATGGCTAGGTTTGATATTATCCTTCTCCTCGCTGGAACTCTGTGGTGGGCCTTGGGGTTTTGGGATCGAGGCCATGAACGCTGTTTCTGCTTTTTTAAAGTCTTTCGTGAGTGGAGAGGATTCTTTGCGCGTGTATTCGCTAGGTTTCTTTGGCATTACTTCATTGTACCATTTTAATTACCTTGTCACTATGGTACAATGTATCTATATGAAATTCATCGCTGAGGATAAGATTATTGAAGGATTACAACGTTTTAATGAAAAGAACGGGTACTTCCCTACAAAACTAGAAATTGAAGAATGTGACTACCTTCCTTCCCCCATGTCTATCTACCGCAAGATGGGAGACCTAGCCTCTGTGCGTGACAAACTAGGCATGGAACAGAAACCAGCAGATAAAGATAAGAATATAGCTGCCCTCCATGCCGAGATGACTAAGATCATTAACCATTTCAAGACGATCTTTCCTAAAGCAACTCTAGTTGAGGACTACTCCGACAGTACAGTTGGGAAGGTACATCTAATAATAAATCTGCCGAACGTGGATCCGATAGCAATCCAGTTCTTCAGTGCCAAGACTGTTAATTCTCTTGGCTATACCATTAGAACTTTATATAAGAAATTCGAGAAATTTGAAGAACAGACTATTCTAGTTTGTATAAAGTCACTTACTCAGTCTCATATCCAGGAGTACCTCGAGAACCGAAAGAGTGGTTGGCTACCGGACCGAATGTCGGTCCTTACATCTAAATTTTTTAGAAAATACATAGATGAAGTCCTTGTACCTCAGTACAACGAAAGGTTAAAAACATAAAACAAAAACTCTACTTAGTAGAGCTGTGGATAGTCGGTCGACCATTTCGGCAAAAAGAAAAGAGGAGTAGTGTTGAAAAAGACTCCTCCTCTCTCTAAAAATTTAGTAGCTAATTCTAGCTACTAATATAATAACACAAAAGAATAGCCCTA
>Ga0222691_1000759_pt1 | contig 10306 bp, 8 predicted proteins | sample AntAcemetage1237_FD_179839 | JGI IMG/M metagenome (GOLD analysis project Ga0222691, IMG submission 179839) | Saline water microbial communities from Ace Lake, Antarctica - #1237 | ecosystem: Environmental > Aquatic > Non-marine Saline and Alkaline > Saline | place: Antarctica: Ace Lake... | reverse complement strand
GGTATACAGGAGTTAATACTAATTCTATAAGAACAACTTGGATTGATTCATTAGTATACCCTCAACCTTATGCAACTGCATATAATAGTTCTAATACTGGAAGTTTTCCAGTTATCATAGGTGAGACCGGTTTAGGACAAAGTGTATTCTTTGAACAAGAAGTAGGAACAGATCAAGTAAATCCAGATGGTACAACAACTACATTAACTTCTTTTGTACAATCCTTTGACTTCTCTTTACAAGCACAACAAAGTGAGGTATTTTTAGCTATGCGAAGATTTTTACCTAACTTTAAAAATTTAGTAGGAGATAGCAATGTAACTATATCTGTTTCTGATTATCCTGCTGATAATGCAACAGGTACAACCTTAAGTCCTTTTGTAATTACTTCTAGTACCACTAAAGTAGATACTAGAGCCAGAGGAAGATATGCAAATATTAAAGTAGAAAATATAGGTAGCGGCCAATCATGGAGATTTGGAACATTCCAAGTTGACCTTCAACCAGATGGAAGAAGATAATGACAAAAATTGTAGTAAGATTACCTGAACCTAAAAAAGAATATACGGAAGATAATCAAAGACAAATTAACAGAGCGTTGTCCACAGTAGTTGAACAATTAAACTCTACATTTTTAACACAGTTAAAAGAAGAAGGTGAAAGATTTTCTTGGTTTAATATGAGGTTTGGCTGCTAATGAGTTGCAATAATATAAATCCAATTACAGGTGGTAGTACAGTAAGTGATATTCCATTTTATTTAGCAGTACAGCAAGGGAAAGTACCAGGATATTCTATTATTAATAAATTTGGCTACAATAGTTCTATTGGATCAGGAGCTTTTGAAACTATTTGGGAACCAGCAAGTAATATTATATTTCAAACGTCTGCTCAAACTTTAAGTGTAGTTAGTAGCAGTGCTAATGATGTAGCTGCTGGAACAGGAGCAAGAACTTTACGAATACAAGGTTTAGATTCTAGTTTTAATTTATTAGAAACAACCATTACTTTAACAGGAACAACTCCAGTAGTAACTACAGGAATTGAATTCATAAGAGTATTTAGAATGAGTGTTGAAACGGCTGGATCTACTGGGAATAATGTAGGAAATATAACGGCAACTTATTCTTCTACTACTAATACTGCAGCTTATATAGACGCTGCAAATGGACAGACATTAATGACAGTCTATACTGTACCTAATGGTTATACAGGATACTTATTATCTTTAAATGTATCTAGTGGAAAAGATCAAGAAATGACTTTTAAAGTTATTACTAGAGATAATACTATTACTGATGCAGGTTTTCAAACTAAACAATATTTAGAAGTAAGAGGTGGTTTAACTTATATTAATTTTCCAGATGGTGGTGCTTATGGAGAAAAGACTGATATACAAGTAACTGGACTAGCTAGTTCTACTTCTTCTGCTTCTGCAACATTTGATTTATTATTAGTACAGGATGGATATTAATGGCAAATATATATAAAAATTCATTTTATGATCCGGCAGTAACTACTTCAGTGACAGTTTATACTGTTCCAAGTAATTCAAGATCTATTATTCAAAATATACAAGTGACTAATGAATCTGGTACTAAAATAGTTAAGGCAACAGTTACTGATTCTTCTACAGCAACTGATTATCAAATAGCTTATGCAGATATTACAGGACCTACTATTTGTAATCTTGCAAAAGGACCAGTAATACTAGAAGAAAATGATGTGTTAAAACTTGAATCTTCAGTTACAACAGGTATAAGTGCTATTATATCAATATTAGAAACAAGTAGAGAGGATAGATAATGTTTGTAGAACAAGAAGCAAGTTTAAGATATGAAACAATCGACGGTAAGAAGGTCCCGGTTATTACACCAAGAGTAGAGATAACTTTAAAGAATTTAGAGACAGGTCAAGAGTATAACTCTGACGCTGAAGCGATGACCGATGTACAAAATGTAAGTACATCCACTAAAGCAGAACACATATCTAGAAGTGTACATATAGTAGTAGAAGGCCTTGATTTAGGTACTAATACTAATTTATTCTAGATTGACTAAAGGTGAAAAGTCTAGTAAATTGGTATACAATAGCATATATACAAGTCTTGCAAACTTGCAAATCAACAATTAAAATATAAAAAATTATGGGACGATTTTCAAAGTTTGTAAAAAAATTCACAAAACCAATATCAAAGGTATTAGATAAAGTAGTACCTAATGAATTAAAACCTTTATTACCTTATGCTGCAGCGTTTGCACCTTACATGCTACCAGCAGGTTTTGCTGGAGGAAGTGGTTTATCTTCATTATTTAGAAGAGGTTTATTAACAGGTAGTTTAAATTTAGGATCACAATTAGCACAAGAAGGTAGCGAAGGAGATTTTAATCCTTTATCTGTAGGACTAGGAGCGTTGCAAGGAGCAATGACAGCACCTGGGGCTGCAAGTACTATGAGAGGAGCAATGAATCCAGGTGAAGCAGTAAAAATTGCTGGAGGAAATATGCCAGGTCAAAGCATGGGTGGTTTTAATTATGATACTTCAGGACTTTCAGGATTAGATAAAACTAAAAACTTTATGTTAAAAGGTGGAGCAAAATTAGCTGATCTTGCAGGAGGAGCACAAAAAACTTTAAGCGATCCTTTTGCAGCGGATGTATCTTTAAAAGAATTAGCAACAGCAGGAGCAGTTCCTTTTTCAGGTGCAACTGGAGATTTAGCTTATGCACAAGCAAATAAAGCTATGAAAGATTATAATAGAGATGAAGCATTATTAGCAGTAGAACAAGCAGCATCACAAGCTGGAGCAGATCAATCAATGATTGATGCAGTTAAAAGTTCTATGGGTGCATATAATTATACACAAGAAGAAATTGACAATATACTTTCTCAATTTTTTTCAGAGGGCGGTAGAGTAGGTTATGGTATGGGTGGTGATGTTATGGAAGGTATTATGGGTATGTTTAATAAAGGTGAAAAAGAACCTAATTTTAATACTATGGCAGAAACAGTTGAAACTGTAGAGATGAAACCTAAAGAATATCTATTTGATAATAAATTAAAATTTGAAGTAGGTCCTGGTCAAAATGAACAAGAAGCCGTATTAAATGCTTTATTTGCGGATGAAGAAGGTTTAATACCCGAAGATCGTAAACAAGAGTATTATAATTTATATATAAATAATTTATATAGAAGTGGTGATATGAATAGAAGTGATTATGATGGCTACATAGAAGAAGGAATATTAACTAAACCTCAATATAATATGGGTGGAAGAGTAGAATTAAATCAAGGTGGAATACTTGGCAGAATGGGTATTTTAGGAAACTCCGGTCAAGGTGCAGGAACAGGAATCCAAACAGGATATGAGACACTTCCAGAAATGCAACAAACAGGATTAGGAAATAATAATATGCCTGTTTTTCCAAGACTAGATAAATTAACAAAAGGTGTATCACAAGCTGAAAATTCTTTACAAAATGTTAATACTAGATTAGGGCAAGCACCTGCCATACAAAATCTTTTCGCACAAACAAATTCACAAATAGGATTAGGTGGTGGGGGACAGGAAAGTTATAGTGGAATGGGTTATGGAAGGAACAACACATTACCACTGCAGCAATTGGGGATTACGGGTTACAATATGGGTGGAAGTGTGTTACCACAAGGTATGGAAATGGATTATAGAGGTGGTGGATTTATTCCTATGGGATCTGCAGAAAGAGCAGATGATGTGGATGCAAGAGTAAGTAAAAATGAATTTGTAATGACTGCAGATGCAGTGAGAGCCGCGGGTGGCGGAAGTGTAAACCAAGGAGCAAAACGAATGTATGAATTAATGAATAACCTAGAGGCAAGAGCATAATGGCTGAAGTAACAGAAACACGACAACTCTACGATCCACAGTTAACAGGATCAAGAACCGCACTACTTACTAGTTTAGATAAATTAGGAGCAGGTTTAGGATCACAATTACAAAATTACACAGGACTAGATGTATCACAATTTGCACCACAAATTGCAGGGCAAGATGCATTACAAACAGGCGCTGTTGCAGCAGCTCAAGGTTTAGGAAGTTTAACAGGTACAGGAGCAGGTACAGGTCAAGGTTCAATTCAATCTTATATGTCGCCTTACCAACAACAAGTAATGGATGCATCACTTTCAGAATTTGATAGAAATGCAGCAATGCAGCAAACAGGCTTAAGAGATCAAGCTATTCAATCAGGTGCTTATGGTGGTGGTAGAGAAGGTATTATGCAGGCTGAAGCAATGAGAGGCAACAACATGGACAGAGCTCAATTACAAGCTACGTTATTAAATCAAGGATTCCAACAAGCACAAACTGCAAGAGCAGGAGATTTAGCAGCACAACAAGGTCTTGGTACTTATCAACAAGGATTAGGTCAAGGTCAACAAGGATACCAACAAGCAATTTTAGATGCACAACAAGTAGCTAATAGAGAACAACAGTATTCACCATTTACACAGATAGGTTTAATTGGACAACAGTTATCACAAATGACTCCAGGAACTTATCCAACTACAATGACTACAACAACTCCACAATCAGTGGCGCCGACTAGTCCATTACAAAGTTATATTGGTGGAGCGGGAGCTGTGGGTGGAATACTTGGAAAATTATTAGGATAATGAGTAAAATTTATAGAAGACCAATGTTCAGGGGTGGTGGTAAAGTTTCTAGTTATGGAAATGGTATTACTACTGGTTTAGCAAGTGGTGGTAGAGTTGGTTTATATGCAGGTGGTCCTCCAGGTAGTGGGGTACTTTTTGATCCAGCAGCTACTGGTAGTTTTAAAAGTCCTCCAACAAATAGACAAGTTAATAGAAGTTTATTTGGTGGTTTTTCTAATCCAATAAAAAGTGGTACAGCTATTGTTGAAAACGCTATGAATAACGCCAAGACAAATACTTCTAATATTAAATCAGGTATTAAAAATATTAAAACAAATATCGGTAAAATGGATTTTAGTGAAAAAGGAATAGGTCAAGCTCTTAAAAATGTTCCTGGGTATTTAGACAAAGGAGTTAATTTAGTAAAAGGAGGAATTAAAAGATTCCCAGCTATATCATATGGTTTAGGAGCAGAATATATAACAAGACCACAAGATGTGGATAAACTAATTTATGAACAAGAAGGATATGGTCCCATCGAAGGAAGATTTAGACAAATTTTAGATCCTACTTACACAAGTAAATTAACAGATATATATGCACAAGGTTATGATGAAGATGGAAAACTTAATGCTTTATTAAAAGAACAAACTGAAAAAAAAGAAGTTGTTGATGCAGCTAATACTGGTAAAGAAACTACAGTAGATATTAATACAGGCGTACCTGTAGAATCTAGAAAAGATAGATTAAAAAGAACAGCTAAAGAGTATCAAGAAATTTTAGGTGATGGTATTAAAAAAGATTCTATTTTTGATGCTATGGTTGCAGGTGGAACTTCGTTAATGGCGGGTGAAGGTTATGCTTCAGCAATTAGAGGTGCAAATAAAGCATTAGACCCTATTCAAAATATTAAAACAGCTTCAAATAAACTTGCGTTAGAAGAAGACATAGCTATGAGAAAAGCAATGGCGGTTTCTGCGGGAAAAAACACAGAGATGTCTAGAAGAATAGCAGCTATGAGAGAAGCAGGTAGAACACCAGAACAAATTGCTGATATGGTAGCAGGAATTAAACCAGAAACTAAAGGAGAAAAAGCTACTAAATTAGGAAAAGTTGATGGATTTGCAGATTGGGTATCAGAAAATAGATCTGATGTTACCGAAATAGTAACATCTAAAACAGATGTTTCTAAAAAACCCGATGGAAAATATTACGTAGCTGACAAATTTACTATAGTAGAAGTAAAAGATGGTGTAGTAGTTGAAGGAAGCGAAGAAATAATTAAATACTCATAGGAGATTAGATGGCCACTTTTGGAGATTCACTTAATAACCAAGGAGGAGTTAAAGTTGATAAAGGTGCTTCTTTTGGTGAACAAATAGACGATAGTCCTAGTAACATCGGTTCATTTATGGCGGGTATTGGTTCAGGTTTATTTAAAATACCTGAAGGTATAGTATCTCTTGGTGCAACACTAATTGATCTTGGAGCGGGGACAGATACAGCAGAAGATGTAGAGGATTTTTTTGCAACTATAAATCCTTTTGACGAATACGCTCAACAAACGGCAGCAGGTAGAATATCAGAATTACTAGTTAATCTTGCCGTACCTGCAGGTCTTGCAGCAAAAGCAGCAGGTAGATTAGCAGATACAGCATTAATTGCTAAAAAAGGTGGGAAGTATTTAAAATTTGGTGCACAAGCGGGAGCAGCTGGAGTAGCTGATGCAGTGGCAGTAGCTGATGTAGAAGAAGCTGGAACTATTGGAGATTTAGTAGGTGGGTTTACAAAAATAGATCGAGAATCAGATAACCCACAAACAGAATTATTAAACAGATTAAAATTTGGAACTGAAGGAGCTTTATTTTCAGCAGGTCTAGGTGCATTATTTACTGGAGCTAAAAGATTAGCAACAGAAGGTAAAGAATTAAGGTATAGTAATAGTAAGTTTAATCAATTTTTAGATAAATTTGGTGAGAAATTTAGAGCAAGAGGTAGTAAAGATGCTGACTTCTTTGAGTTAGAAACTGCATCTATGGGGGAAAGAGCTGCAGATGCTAACATAACAGAGAACATTGGTTTTACTATTCAAAAACAAATGGATAATATTTTTCCTAAAATTAAAAGAACAGGTGATCAAATGCCTGATGTAACAAGAGATAAATTAACAGAAGAAATGGGTGATGTTTTACTTTCTGGTAAACCAGTAGTTAATACAACAGGTCAAGTTGTTTTTGGTGAAATGGATAATATTTTAAAAGGTAATTTAAAAAATAAATTATTAGGAAAAGGTATGACTGACGAAGCAGCTGAAGAAATTTTTGGTGAGTTAACAAAAATGAGATCAACTTGGGGAACTATGTTTTCAGCATTAGGTAAAAGATTAGATCTTAAAGATTTAAATGAATTTAAAAATGTTATGGGGGATAAATGGAAAACTTATCTTGGTGCAAATTATAAACTATTTCAAAATAAAAGTATGAGAGGTGCTTTAAATTATAAACCTGCAACAGAAGTTGTAGATAAATTAAAAAACTTTTTTATAGATAGTGCTGCACAAGAAGGAAAAGTTTTAGCTCCTATAGAAGCAGAAAATTTAGTTACTAATCTATACACCAAAGCTAGTCTACCTAAAGGTTTTAAGTTAGATAAATCAGGTGATGCTATATTTAAATTACCTGAACTTGCTGTTAAAACTTCTTTAGATGATGCTGCAAATTTTGGTAAAAATGGAATTGTTGATATTAGAAATTTAAAATCTGATGTTGTAATTAAAAATGCGGCTGGAGTATCAACTAACTATAAACCTAAACAAATGTTTGAAGAGTTATTTGGTAAAGATAAAAGTGCAATGCAAACTATTTTAAATGGAACTAATAAACTTTCTTTAATTACTAGACGTAATCAATTTTTTGATAATTTAGTTGTAAAATCAAACGAAAGATTAGCTGCGGGCTTGAGACCTTTATTTGCTAATAATGAAGACGAAGCTGTTAAGTATTTTGGTAAAGATTTTAAAAGAATTGAAATGGATGTTAACAAAAAACTAGCTGCAGGTAATGTGGATAGTAGTAAATTAGGTGTAATGGATGATGCAGGAAAAATAGGTAAACAAGAATTAGAAAATATAGAACAAATGGCCAGTAGGGATGCATTAAATCCTTTAAATGGTAAGTATGCAATTAATGGTGTAGCGGACGCATTAGTAGAAACATCAGATAGTTTAGCTACAAAAAGTATGGTTGGTAAAATGTATGAGAATTTTATTTTATATCCTAAAGCTACATCCCAAATAGCTAAAACAATTTTATCTCCAATTACTCACGTCAGAAATTTTATGAGTGCCAGTATGTTTGCAACCGCTAATGGAATTATTCCAAATGCGGATGCTATTAAAAATGCTTATGGTGCTTTGCAAACAGGTTTAAAAGGAACAAGACAACAAAATGAATTATATCAAAAACTTTTAAGACTAGGAGTTGTAAATTCACAAGTACAAGTAGGAGACCTGGTTAAACTAATGGAAGATGTTAAGTTTGGTGAAACTTTAAATTCATATAATGGATTAGATAGATTATTAAAACCATTTAAAAAAGGTTTTAAAGTGTCTCAAGATTTATACACAGCTGAAGATGACTTTTGGAAAATTGCTTCTTGGGCTACAGAATCTAAAAGACTTGAAGATGCTTTTGCAGCTAAAGGATTAACGAGAGGTATGAGTTTTTTAGATAACGCAGGAAATAACATAAGATTAACTGAAGATTATTTTGAAAAACAAGCAGCAGATATAGTTAAAAATAACATACCTAATTATTCTTATGTATCTGATTTTGTTAAGGGTTTAAGAAAACTTCCTCTCGGAAACTTTGTATCTTTCCCTGCAGAAATTATGAGAACAGGAACCAACATTGTAAAAAAAGGTTTAGATGAAATTGCATTTACAGCAACTTTAGCGGATGGAACAATTGTAAACCCATTAGCAAGCATAGGTTATAAAAGATTAGCTGGAATGGCGGCAACAACTTTAGCTGTTCCTTATGCAGCAACAGCAGGCGCTCAAGCATTATACAATGTAACTGAAGATGAAATGCAAGCTTTAAGAAGATTTGTTCCAGACTGGTCTAAAAATTCTACATTAATTCCAATAAGAGACAAAGAAACTGGTCAATTAAAATACGTAGATTTTTCACACATGAATGCTTATGATACTTTAACTAGACCAATACAAACCGTATTAAATGCAGTGGCTGAAGGTAACACGGACACAGATGGTATGATGGATGACTTTGTTTTAGGACTTATAGATTCAACTAAAGAATTAGGAATGCCTTTCATATCAGAATCAATCTGGACAGAAGCTCTTACAGATATAACTTTAAGAAAAGGAAAAACTCCTGAAGGGTATCAAGTATGGAACTCTGAAGATTCTGTGGGTGGTAAAGTTTCATCTATGGTGGGACATTTACTTGAATCACAAGCACCCCTTAATTATAAACAATTAAATAGAATGAGAATTTCACTTAAAGATGAAGATGATGAAGGTAGGTTTGATGAAAGAGGAAATGAATATAAATTTAGTAATGAAATTTTAGGAGTTATGGGTATGAGAGCAGTAGATGTAGATCCTGCCAAAGGAATGATTTATAAAGTTTCAGAATTACAAAAAAGAGAAAGACTTGCAAAAGATTTATTTAAAAGACCATCTTTAAAAGGTGGAGTAGTTACGCCGGAAGAAATTGTAGATGCTTATATTAATGCTAATAGAGCATTGTTTAATGCTAAAAGTTCTTTTATGAAAGATTATGATGCTTCTCAAACTTTAGGAATTAGTTCTAATCAGTTAGATGATGTAATGGGTAGAGTTTCTAAAAGAGAAAGATTTGCCATAGAAGATGGAGAGTTTAGACCCTACCAACCATCTAGAGATATTTTAAGAGCATTTGAAGAAAATGCTTTAAAACTTGGTGTTGAAAATCCTTACAATAAAGCAGAACCTGTTATAGAAGCTATTCAATCTTTAATAGAAGTAGCACCACTGTCATTAGAAAAATTACCTGAAATAGAAAATCCATTTAGAGTTGACGAAACTGTAGTAAATTTAGATTCGATAGCTAGTTTAAATAATGCTGGTGCAGCAGTAAGTGGTGCTGATATAATGGCTAGTAATACACCAGGATTTACAGGACAAGCTAATACAAACATAAATCAAGTAGCAGGTGCAACTCCTCAAGAAGTTATTATAAATAAAGCTAAAAAAGCTGGTTTCGGTGGTCCAGGTGATATAACATTCGGATCATAATATTATGGCTATTGAACCTAAAACAACCCGAGAACATATCCTATCCCTCTACGGACACATGACTGGAATTAAAAAAGAACTTGTTAAAAACAAACAAGACCTTAAACATATTCACGAAGACGTCGAGAAAATGGGCGGTAAGATAGATAAGATCTATTGGGTTCTTTTAGTAGCTGCGGGAACAACTACACTCTTCGTGATAGACCTCCTGTTAAGATGAAACTTATATTAATTCTTGTATTGTCTAGTACTTTATACGAGTTAAAAGAAGTTGAAGTACCTAGTGGACAAACATGTGGTGATGTGTACAATAATGTCGTTGTGTATAAAGAAAATCCCCTTGCGTATCCAGGAAAAGGTCAAGTTTGGGTTA
>Ga0222691_1000757_pt1 | contig 10310 bp, 5 predicted proteins | sample AntAcemetage1237_FD_179839 | JGI IMG/M metagenome (GOLD analysis project Ga0222691, IMG submission 179839) | Saline water microbial communities from Ace Lake, Antarctica - #1237 | ecosystem: Environmental > Aquatic > Non-marine Saline and Alkaline > Saline | place: Antarctica: Ace Lake... | reverse complement strand
TCCTGAGATAACAACATGAGGGTTTGCAAAAGACAAAAAACCTTGTGGTGTTGTGTGAAAACCTTTTGTTGAGAATTCTGATGAAAAGTTATCTCCAACTGGGATTATTGTTCCACTCAATATAACTTCTCTATGATTATCTTTTGATTGTTTTTGTATAGCAAAAGTCAAACATGGACCACCAGCAGAATATCCGTCACCCGTGCCCGCCTCTAAAGTAGTTTTATCATCCATCCAACCAGGACCTGTTGATATCGGAAATTCTACAATGACCTTTTCTAACAAGAACGGATGAGAGATTGCTGGTGAAAAAAGGTTTCTATCTTCTGCTTTGTAGCTTGACAGCCTAGTCATGGCTCCTGAAACTTCATTCGGGCCAGGATTTAGTGCCCGAATAAGACCGCCTTCGCTTGGCCTAGAACCAATACCAGATTGCCCAGCTCCATTCAATGCACCTGTCAAAATCATAGTTCCCATATAATTAAAAAGTTTTGACTCTTCATTTCCAGCAAGTGACAAAATGCCTTCGCTTGACCCATCAAGATGACTTGTTTCTAGATCTCGCCTTATCCTCTCCCAGGCCATTAGATCAAAATCGTAATAGTATATAGAAGAAGTATTTGGTGATAGTTTGATGCTGCTTGTTATCGGAAAAGAATATCTCAATGCTGTTTTAGATACTAGTTTGGACTGAAATCCTAAAGTTGTATCTTTTACAGTTGAACCTGTTAGATAAAAATCACTAGTTCTTCCTTGCTCATAGAGCTTTTTATCTTCAAAAAATGGAGTTTGTGGCTCTTCTCCTCCTGGAAATACAACAAATGGATCAGACACTCCCTTAAGCGTTCTGCCTATGACAGATATGTCAGTCTCTAAATCAGATGATAGAGCCTCAGAATTAACATTCAGTCGTGTTGGAAGATTAATGAGGGAAGAGTTGCTAAATATAACTGTTTTGGAATCATCAAACGATATAGCAAACCCTCCAGTTCTAGAGTCTCCAGTTCTCGCTATTGTAGGATAAGATCCTGTTATTGAATCCCTGATTCTGATGTCCACTCTAGGTGGCAGGCCTTTAAAAACATTACTTGTCATCTTAGTAGACCCCCAAAGGCGAGTGAGTCAGTCCCTTCCCTGTTAGAGTATATAAAGCCTGAAGTAGAAGACTTTGTACGATCTCTCAAAAAGTGATCATCTGAACTTCCGGTCATTGCCAATATTACAGAATTTATTTCCGTATTATCTGATGATACTAAAAATTTGTTATAAATACTTGAATCATCAAAAGGGTTGACAGTTCTTTCAGAGTCTCCACTAACTCCAGGAAGAAACATATTTACAATGGTATTTGCCGAATCTAAAAAATAATCAAAAGAATCATTTTGAATAAGTTCAAAGAAAGAATTTTTTACATCTGACTTCCCAAATCTATCAAGGTTTCCGTCCATAAGTGCGCCTTTGATCGATCTCTCGTATGGTGGTTGACTCTTAAAAGAAGCTATTCCTCGAATCTCTAATGGCTCAAGAGAACCATCAATAGGCAAAAAGTCTCCAACTAAAATTTCAGATCCTCCAAATTGGGTAGGGTCTTGCAAGTAAGTTTCAGATACGATTCTCTCTCGATCACTGAATGACGAACCTTCTTCGAATGGCTTTGATTGATCGAAACTTATTTTTTCTAAATAGAAGTCAGGATCTCCTGTTCCCATTTGTGGGAGAATTGAAGCATTTCTTTTTACCTTACTCCTTACAGATACTCCTTGCGATAGTCTTTCAAACGAAGAAATATCAATACCTCCTGAGACAGGTTGATCCACTACTCTTATTGCTGGTGCTTCTATGTAAGGTTCGATAGACATATTAGTATTTCTTTACTACTCCTACAATCTGTTGTAATAGTATAGCACCTTTTTGAGTATTTCTTTCTGATGCATTTAGGTATTGGTCAACATTCAGATTTTCATACTTTGCCCTTTCAAGCATATGACTTTCAATTACGAAGTTTACACCTCTAAATTTCGTCTTTCTTGGTAATAGTGCTTCTATAAATGTTCCAATACTTCGATCAAACCATTTGAAAAATTCGAAAAATGACTTGAGATTAATCTTTCCCGTCAGTCTATTGAAATAGATTTCTCTAAGGTTTTCTAGACCAGGGTAGTCAGGGGAGAATTGAAGTTCAGGATCTCCTAAAATATTGTCTAAAGACTCCAGAGTGGAGAATATGTTTACCATGTCCTGATCTAAGGCATCGACTATACTAAAATCGATTGTAAATCTAGTATCGTCTTGAGGCATTTCATTAGCGTCTATTTTGTGAACAGTTCCAAAAGTAGCGTTGTTCTTTTCTGCTATTGAAAAATTTTGATATCCTCGTGCTCGAACCTTATTTGTTGTTGACGCTTCATCAAATTTGGGGGAAATATGCGCAAAATAAAATGTTTCTGGCTTAATCACGTCCTTAGTAGACTCAAACCCAGACCCAACTAAGTGAAGGTCATTTTGAGAAAAGTCAAACACCAATATATTTCCGCTTGCATCAGATCCAGTCAAAACCTGATCTGTTCCTGCGTCGATCCTCAATCTACCAAATGACCCTGATGCATCTGTTACGAAATTGAAGTTAGATAAAGGATCCTCTACACCAATAGACTTAAAGTTTCTAACATGCTCTCTCCACTCATTTTTAGATAAGCCTTTTGACCAAAACCTTACTTGGCCGACCTTTCCTTCAAAAGATACTGTCCGTGCAGCTTCAGGAGCTATGTCCGTATCTGATAAGTACAAGAATCCTGATCCAGAATCAAAAGTGTCTTCTCCAATAACTAATCGAGAACCGAACTGGTTCATAGTCGATGACAATATTTCTTGAACATCATTTCTTTCATTATTTGAGTGCTCTAAAAAGAATGATGAAGTTGTAAATTCCTCTACAATTCTTCCCCGATCCGCTCTCGCAGCCCTTAGGAAGAATGAGGAGCTTACATCTGATTTTACAAAACCTGACTCAAGATACTCTGATGGATCATCATTTCTAAAGCGGCCAGCAGAAATACTCCATTGATTTCCGTCGAATACATTAACTCCAGTAAGCGATAACTGTAAAAGATTTGAATCAGAAGTAAGATCACTAGAGGGACGAGCAAACACCGTAACTTCTTCTGAACCAGATATCGCAAGCATATTGAAGTACGGGATTTCTCCACCAATAAAATCCGATGTTGTTCCTGTAACAACCAGCCTTGCCAAACTCTGAGTTGTTGCCCCAACCCTTCTATTTTTGGGAAACTTATAAATACCCTCAATTGTCCATGAGCCTGATGTAAATAGGCCGTCTCCGACGAGTGGAGAAATTCCATGAAGGCTACCATTACTTTGCATTGTCCCACTAGGTTCAGGATACCCCACTTCAATTCTAGACCCAGACAAGAAAGGGCTCTTAATAAGAGATGTAGTTCCTGACATATCAAGAAATGTTGATACCTCCGTCCTTATCTCTCTTTGATTTGAAAGATTTCTTTTTGTAGGACCGCCGAATTCTCTGATTCTAAAGTTAGAGTCTGGGTCTATTCCTATCGCCCTTATGAATGACTTTACGCTATGCAAAGTCCCCTTCGATCTGACTATCTCTTTTAAGTTTACAAGAATTCTTCTCCAAATTAGATTTTGAACATTTTGCAAAGAAGATGAAGAGCTTCCAAAGTCATTTTGTAAATTTTCTGCGTCTATAAATTGTTCTACAGAAGATCCGTTGAATAAGTTCGGTAAGGAAAATCCGTAATATTCTGCTATTTTTGGAAGAAGCTGATCTGTTGCAGCATTTCTCCCATCGTAATTGACATGTAAGGTTTTTCCAAAGTTGTCAATCATTATTTTCATTTCATCAAAAAACTTTGCCCAAATAAACAATATTGATTGTAATAATTGAGCTTGTCCAGTTTCTCCTGTTCCAGGCAAACTCTCACCAGTATACGCATCAACTAAAGTACCATCTACTGTTTCAAAAGCCTCTTCTGCTCGGCCTTCAAGGAAATAGTGTGGAGGAACAAGCTTTGTAATAACATTTGGATTTGAAGAATCATATCTTGTTGCAGAAGAAACTAAATCAACATTGTAGTCTATAAGAGGTTGGTAATTTGGAAACAATACAGGATTCAAATTGATATTCTCTGACAACATTGGATTCGCTATAGAGCTAGTTGATCTCAAAAGTAGACTGAACCCATCCTCACTTATTTGTGAATGCAAAGAGTTTCCAGAAGAATCAAGAACAACTCTATTTGTAGATGTCTCTCCAAATGAACCCGATGGTTCATTAAATTTATAATAAAGAACAAGATCTGGTGTTTGGTAAATAGATTTTCGAGCAAAAGCTTTTTGTTGCTCTATTGTTCTGACATCGTGAAAGAACCTGAACTCATCGAGTGCGCCAGACAATGTTTCTGTTGGTGAAAATAACCCACTAGAAGTATCTATCGCAGAACCAGAACCTATATTGAAAGGAGATACTGTAAAATCAATTTGTCCAAACTCAATAAAATTATCTGACTCTACTGACAATTTTTCATTTACATAAACTTTTAACTGATTAATTCCTGGTCGTCTATTGAATGTGGCAACTAAGTGGTTGAATCTCCCCTTTTCAAGAGGTGCTATCGCCTCAAGCTTTGCAGAGGCCGAAACTGCTGTAAAAACTAAATTTGCAGAAGTTGTTGAAGATGATTCGGAAAGAAAGAGAGAAACGCCTTGATTTGATCCAGAAACCTTTTGGCAAATAGTCTGATTTCCATTAACTTGCTCAGGAACATATAGTTGCATCTCCCAAGAAAACGATTTCAAACCAGGGTCTAATACTGACTCACCTGTTTGTTTTGTAGATATTGATTGAAATACTGAGCCAGCAAAATCTAGTACAGGAATATGTGTTCCGCCGCTTGCTCCAGATGATCCAGAAAAGAAAAGGAATCCTATATTTTTAGGAATATTGTCAAATATGTGCTTTTCAAACCCAGTTAGTGAATCTATAAATTCTTCAACTTCTTTCCTAGTTCCATCAAAAGCAAAATGATTAATGATTCTATCAAATGCTTGATGAACATTTACTTGTGCTGATTGAAAAAAGGTATGGTTTTCAAACTTGCTATAATCTAGATTTACTTGCTGGGTTGATCGAATTCCATCGCCAGGTGAGTCGTACCTAAAAGAAGATGTTGTTCCTAGATTTCTGTCACTTACCTCACTAAAGTTAATTAGACCAGTAGCCGTGCCTGAATCGACTACTCCCCTCACTACAGAGGGTTGGAATAATCCTGGGTTGTTAAACTTTAATTTGTTTTGTTGACTCATACTTCGACTCTAAACACTGCACCAATTTCATCAAAATCTAAAATGCTAGAAACACCAGTGTCTGTAAACTTCAGCTCTATTCCATAAACCCTACCTACTGGCAAATCTTCCATAAATAGATTGAAATACATTCCATTATTATCTATCGAAACTCTCGTTCCGTTATTGTCTTCATTGAATGGAACAATTATTTTTTTACTATTTGCATCTCGAATCTGATAGTACATGTTTGGAAAAATCAAACTCTTTTGTTCAATTGGTAACTTTGAAGCAACAAATCTAGATAAAGGGTTTTGTGCATAGATTCTAAATCTTGCCTGCTCAGTTGGTTGGTAGCTTCCACGATTATTCTTAATATTTACATTAAGGCGAGCGCGTGAGTTATCGAACGCAGATCTTTGAACAGTTTTTACAACTAAGCTTCCCGTAAAAAATCCCTGATTTCCATCTAAAGAGTGCCAAATTTCAACAAAAGTACCAGATCCAGCCGCGTCAATCTCTTTTCTTAATGATGAGGTAGAATTAGTATCGATAGCCAGATCTGCTACATACACTCCTGTTAGAAAGTTGTTATTTATAGAGTGTTGTGATGCTGTAACTATCTTTTCAAAATAGGTTGAGCTAGAAACAGATCCAGAAGTAAGTCGTAAAGCTAAAGAATTTTGTCCAGAAATCTCGGCGCCGTTGAATATGATATTTGCAGGTACTCCAAAATGAAAGTTGTTTAGAAACAAAGAACCAGACAGATCAAAGTAAAAATTTAGATGATCATCTTGAATTGAGTCATCAAAAACAACATCTATAATAGGTTGAAAGCTCGGATCGTTTGCATGTCTTGAAACAAATCTCTTAACAAACCTTGATTTTTGATCGGTTTCTTGTGTTCCTGAAAAGCTGATTCTAAATCCATGATCTGGTATTAGACCAATTAATGTGGCAGAAAGAATCTCTGTTACGTCTATTTCTAAGTCTTCATCACCTGTAGTAAACCTTTGTGTTACAAACAAGTTCTGCAATCCTGACCCTATGTTTCCAGTCTCTATGATATCAAGACCAGTGGAGCCGAGCGTTCCACTCGCTGAGGCGCCTTCAGCATTCCATACAGAGCTTACAGATGCTGTAATAAAGTTGGCAACGTCTAAGTCCCTAAAGACTCTCACGTCCCTTCCTATGCCCTCATCGAAGGATTGAGATAGTGGAAAAACAGCTATTGTAAAATTCGATGGAACAGTGTGTCCTTGGGACACGTCCTTCATCTTAAGCGTAGCTTTAAAAGTATTGTCAGAAAGGTCTAGGATCGAGCCTGTAAGGCTTCGAAGTGGATCTAAATCAAAGTGAATCAGAAGTCTTGATATTTCATCTACATTATTGACGCCAGATATAGAAGACTCATCATAAAGCTTGAATAAGTCAAGTGTTCCAGCAAGACCGACATTTGCATCCGTAACTCGACTTCCGTTGATTACCTTATTGGTAATCATTGTATCTTTATCAGATTTTAATCTTTTATACATTAGACTCCATTTCCTGATATGTCAAAATTAGGGTACTTCAATTCAAATATTCCACCATCTGGAGGGAACAACATTCCCTTCATTGTATTTGTTGATACATTAATTGTATTGCTACTATATAGTCTTTCCTTAATTCTGCCGCTAAGATTTCTAAACTTTAAGTTTGTTACAGAAATGACACCAGGATTATTGAACACTATATTTCTTACATCAGAGATTCTTATTGGTTGATCTATTTGGAAATTTCCAATAATAAAGAATTTCTGAAGTCTTGAAATTATTTTTTGAACTATAAGGTTCTTATTAGTTAACGGTTCTGTAACTATCTCAAATTCAACACCGATGTTTACTACAGGTGCATCAAGAATATCAATCGCATCAGATATCATTCTAAATTCATTCAAGTAGGTAATTAGGTTTTCTTTCAGGGAATCAGGAGATACTGTGAGAGATCCTTCTGAGTCTCTACTGATAATGAATAGCTGGGCGGCTAATGGGTTGATTGGGTTTGAACGAACGCCAGCCCTAAAGACTCTTCCGAAACTACTTGGCATAGTATAAACTCTTGCTAAGAGGTCTTCTCTTGTTACAATTCTTGACTGAGAATTTCTAGCAGAAGGAACCTTTGTTTTCAGCTCATTTATTGTTGGGGCATTTTCTCCACCACGTGCAGGAAACTCATTGTCGACAGAAGTTGTTGCTCTTACTTGAGAAGCTATAGCTGCTTGAGGAGTACTAGGAAAACTCATCAATAGAGTAGATATGGTCTGTATTGTTGTAGATGACACATTGTGACTCAATCCACCACCGTATCTGTAAGTTACTGAAATCGTTACTCCCTGAGGGGCAATTCCCAAAGTTCTTGTATCTAACAAACTATTTGGATCAATCGAAAATCTTTGAAAAGTATTTTTTCCATAAAGTGGTACAGCGAACTCACTTGGGTCTGGGATTATGTCATTATCTAAACTGTTCGCGGTTCCACCACCAAATCGCATTGTTGAAAGTCTTGTGCTGATGCTTGTATCTAAAGTAAACCTGAATGGAGCTGGCGCCATCTCCAATAACTGCTCTACAAGATTGGAGTCAGAACGAGGATTTGGCATACCTTTAAACACTGTATCTTGAGTCAAAGACCCAACTCGATAATAAACATTTCCGTCACTATCAACAACGTCGCTTATTTGAGTAACATTTTCGCTATCAAGAGTAATTGTTCTAAACGGTACAAAATTGTTTGGAATAATAAATGTTTCAGTTCGAGAAAACCCAGATACTGCAAGACCTTTCAGGCTCATGAGTAATGTTCTTGGAGATCCATCTGCGTTTGTTTCGCCTATTTTTATTTCAGCAACGAAATTTCCGTCTTCGTTCTTTTTTGAAAAATCCAAATTTTCTGTCAATTCAAATCTTGTTCCATTGTTTGCAGCAGCTATTGTGCCCTGTAGGATAATGGGAACAGCTGTTGGGTCTGGCTCGAAAATAGCGCCAACCTTTACCGCTGGTATTTCGATAAAGAATGAAAGTTCAACAACTGCTGGTGAATTTCCTGTAATATCAACACCAGCATCCCTTATAAGATTTTCAATATTATCAGACTCTACAGCTGTATCAATAAAAAGCTCTCCAAACTGATGATCCAAATAAAATGACATAACATCGCCAGTATAGGCTGCTAAGTCTATCAACATGCCACCCATTCCAGCTTCAGAGAAGTCCTGAATCCTATCGGGATAAAATGCCCGTGCATACTGAATTAAATCAGATCGCAATGAGCTAAAGTCTTTATTTAGAAAATTCCTTTGACGAACAGGTAAAACCCCTTTTTTTGTATTAATAGGCATATATCATTAAGCTCCAATAAAGAAACGGGCTTCCAATCCTTGATTGGATATTCGAAGAGAAGGCACACTATAAAATATCCTTAAAACAACTTTTGCGACCGCTTCATTGTCGAAATTGTCAATAGTTCTTTCCATCTTATCCAAACTTACATAAGGCATAAATCTAGAAACAGCAGTCTTGATACGCGTAAGAAGCTCATTATCAAAAATATCAGAACTTAATTCCAAAGTTAATTCTCTCAAATTTGCTCCAAAATTATATAAACCAAGGCGCTCGCCATGATTAGTTAATATTAAATTTCTAAGATTGTCACGAATTTGCTTGCCAATATCAAAATGCATAGCAAATATCCCTTCGCTGCCTTGACCTAATCTCATTGGTGTTCTTATCCCTAATGGCCGATTCTCTAAAGGATTAGGCTGTTTAGGCGTAGTTGTTTGAATTCCAACGCTTTTAAAGTCATATGTTTTTACTTCTGCCATGAATTAAGCCTTATCTATAGTTATTCTTCCTATGGGACTTATTCTGAACGAACTTTCTTAGATGCTGATGAAATACTTCCAAAGTCTGCGGGTGGTCCTGTTGGTGGAACTACAGATCCTGGAACAAGTGCATTGACATATACGGCAATTTGAGTCAGCGCTGTTGTTACTTGGGAAATCCAAGCTAACATGCCAGGATCCGCAGACGCCTTGTCAGTCAATCTAGCTACTCCCAATGACGCATTAGCATTACCTAAGCTGATGGACCTCCCTCCTACAAGCCTAATGTTTCCTGAAGAATCCATAACAATTGCTGACTCTCCAGATCTAAGCTTTAGATCTTGCCTTGCATCAACCCTAAATTGATCCGTAATAACACCTAATGCAGGCTTATTCCCAATTGTGGGAGGTACTCCAGGAATCAACATTTTCATATTTAGGTCAATATCTGTTTTTGCAGATACATAAACCCTTGTCTTGTCATTTATGAAATCAGGGTCGCCCTCACGAACATTTTCTTTCTTTTTCCTTTTTTCTGGAGTCTTGTCAGTCTCTTTGTCTCCACGACTATTCTCAATAGACACAGGGGCTGTTGGAGTTCCCTCTTGACCATATCCAACCACGATATCTATTGTTGGAGAATTTTTCTTTGGAGGATCTGTGGCTGCGCCAGTTCGATCCATTCCAAAAACAATTCTAGAACCATTGCTTCCCTGAACAACCTTATCTCCAGGCCTTTTTGTAAATCTAGGAACAGCCTCCTTAATGATCATCTTATTAGATTTGGCTTCTTTATCTATTTTCTTATAAGAGTCTCCACCTGCTAAGGTGTGTTGTTCCTCATCATCGCCTCCATTTACAAAATCGGGTGGTGGTGGTGTTTCGCCAATAAACTTATCTCTCGTAGAAAGCCCATCATTATGTTGATACTTTCTATCTGCATGAGTAAAGTTTAGGTCATCTGTATCCATTGGCTGAGGCACTCGTCTCCACCAATACCCAATTTGATCGTTTACCTCATAATCAACAAAAAAAACAAATACGTGCTCGCCTGGCTTTACGGGCTCTGCGTCATAAATTCCCATTGGGAATAGTATTCTAGGAGAAGAGTCAAAATGATCTT
>Ga0222691_1000753_pt1 | contig 10350 bp, 7 predicted proteins | sample AntAcemetage1237_FD_179839 | JGI IMG/M metagenome (GOLD analysis project Ga0222691, IMG submission 179839) | Saline water microbial communities from Ace Lake, Antarctica - #1237 | ecosystem: Environmental > Aquatic > Non-marine Saline and Alkaline > Saline | place: Antarctica: Ace Lake... | reverse complement strand
ACGGGTTGGTCTTCCCAGGAGAGGTGGACCGGGCGACCGAGGCAACGCCCTATAGCCCACTCGAGATGCGGGCGCAGCGAAGGGGGCGAAGAGTGCACAAACAGCACCCCACGGGTTGTGGCAACAGCCATAGTTTTCTCCGATTCCTGTGGTTCGACTTCCCCATCGACCATGGAATCGGGGTATTACTTGCCTCTCGAAAGCGCAATGACATAAGTATGCGACAGGTTGGCTATGAAAACAAGCAAAGATTAGCCGTGCAGGAGGGAGCCGTCCGTCTTCAGAACATTTTTTTCCCCAGCCTCGATAGCGAAGGGGAATCGGTTTTGCACCGGCGGTAGGGGGCAGTTGAAGGCGTAAGAAAAAGCGCACGGTGGCAAGACGGCGTAGTTGAAGTCGAGGGTGATCGTGCCATCGGGGTTGGGGGCGAGGAAGAGAAAGCGGCCCACGCTATACGTGCTCACATCGTTGGTCGCATCGGCGAAGACCAATTGCAGGGCCGTTCCTGCTTTGAAGGCTGCCAGAGAATAGTTGACCCCTTCGTGGCTGAAGGTGATTTCTCCAGGAATCACTTCATCCCGGGAGACGCCCTCTTCCTTAAGGTGCTCAAACCCGACACTTTTCCCTCCGGGGATTTCTTTCCACTCTCCGGTGACGACCCATTCGGGTGCATAGTCGAAGGCGTCAATGCACCCGAAAGCCTGGATACCCTCGGAGTCGCTGTCCCAGACCCGCAACGCGTAGGAATCGCCCTGCACGATGACGTGACCTTTCTGGGTTTCGCTAAAGATGACCTCTGAAGGCTGGTCTGAGCCCTTTGCCCACACCGTGACGGTGCCCTCGACAGCAACACCGTCGAGTGTGATTCCATCACCAGCCTCCGCGGTGACCGTCAGGCCCTGCACCCCGGGTGGGGCTGGCGCCCAGGTCCCAGGAACACCCCAAATGGTTTGTTCCATATCCACCCACTGAGTGTTGACCAAAGCGAGCGGACCTTGGGGCTGAATGGCCCCAAGGTCTCTGCGACCGCGAAATACCGCGAGACGCTCGCTGGCTTCACTCATGAGGAGCTAGTCGGTGAGGGCAGGAATAATCGAACCCGAGAACACCTGGTAGGCCAAGGCAGTCTTGGCGATCAGGCTCAGTGTGATGTACATCCGCTCGCCCCTGATGTAATCAACCCAGCTACCGACCTGGTGATACTGCAGGGCCTGGTTGACAGCAAAGGTGTTGAAGAAGAAGAACAGGGACACGATGATGACCACCACAAAGCCTGGCGCTTCGACGGTTGATTCTGAGCCGGGTGCGAAGAAGTAAATCAGGATCACAATCCACGGCACAACCCCAGTCATAGATCCGAAGATAAAGGGCAAGAACCCTCCGCTTCCGGGGCGCTCATACTTCTCTTGCAACGCACCAAACATGATCATCGACGCGTTCACCGCGAAGATCGAGAAGAGTGCGGCAACATCGGTAATTCCCGTGATCTGGGCAACAAGCCAAATCATCACAGAGGAGCTCAGGGAGTATTCCGTCCAACGGAAGTAGTTCCGGTTTTGCTTCAAACCGTTTCCATAGCGGGTAAAGAACATGGGTGAGGAAATCAGGAAGTGGAAGAAAGCGGACATCGCGAGGAACGCTGCAACACCAATTCCCACGTTGATATCAAAAAGGATGACCCGCTCGGCGGGAAGGGCAACGCCTGGAGGCCCACCAAGGTAATCCGCGGTGACCGGGAACGTGACCTGGTTGTCCAAAAGTGTGAGCACATAACCCAGGCCCACGGCTTGGATGAGGTGGAGGGAGCCAGCAACAATATTGAACGTCCGCAGTCGAGTGATTTTCTCGTCTATGGTCCTTTGCTTCTTTGCCATGGAATGTCCTTTAATGAATCTCGTTGGATGAAGAGGATGTGCTTCAGCCTAGCAATGGCGCTGAAGCTGACCACTACGGTCCCGTTATTAAGCTATGCGTTTGCTGAGAATCTGTGAATTCCTGACCATTTGGTCAGTAATTCACAGATTGTGCCCCTACGGTTTCCCACGTGTCTCAACGCGAAGAAATCCTTGCCAGCGCGCTCGAGCGCTTCTCGCTACAAGGAATCGCGGCCACAAGCCTCCAAGACATCGCTGATCACGCTTCCTCCTCAAAGGGAAATGTGCTCTACCACTTCACCAGCAAAGAGCACCTCGTCGATGTCGTCCTCCTCGATGCCCTTCAGGCAATCGAGGCCATCGTCCTCGAGGCCGAGGTGACCGGTTTAGTAGACGCAGACTCTCGTGAAGGATTCGTCGCCCGGTTCATTGACTTTCTTCTTGAACACCGCCAGGGGGTTCAAATCATCGTGTCCCACCCTTATCTCGCTGATTCCATTCCCGCCCTGCGCCAAGCCCAAGAGCTCATGGGGCGTCTCGCTCGGCTGTTCGCAGCGGATGCGACCGAGCAATCAGAATCACTCCGTTTCGGAATCGCCGTCTCTGGAGCGACCTACGCGCTTGTTGCGGGAAACGCGGTCGGAATCGAGGAGCTCCCTGATGCACAGCTTCGACCACTCTTGACTGATTTCTTGCTCAACACTCTGCATCTTGGAGCCCTAGCTCCCAGGGTTCGGTAATGGCGACGCTTCTGTATCGCCTGGGAAAGGCGAGTTTCGATAACGCATGGCGCGTCCTGATTATCTGGCTGGTTGCCTTTGTTGCGATTGGCGGGGGCGGTATCGCTCTCGGTGGTGCGACAGATGAACAATTCGATATTCCTGGCAGCCCGTCCCAGGCAGCCTTCGACCGCCTCGCGTCGGTGTTCCCCGGTTTCGGCACCGCCAGCGCCCAAGCGGTCATCGTCGCCCCCGAGGGCCAAAGACTGGACTCCCCCGACAACACAGCGGCAATCGAAGAGCTCGCAGCCGCCATAGCGGCTGATGAGATCATTGACGACACCATCAGCCCCTTCGATGAGTTTGCCGGGCGCGCGCTCAGTGATGATGGGCGTTACGCCCTCCTGCAGGTGCAATTTGCCGTGTCTGACGATGACATCACCGACGAGATGCTCGACACTCTGGTCTCTTACCGCAGTGTTTTTTCTGACTCGGATCTCATTGTCGAGTTTGGCGGAAACCTCTTTCAGGACCAAGGGGTCCATCTGACCATTGCAGAAGTATTTGGCGTGGCCTTTGCAGGATTGGTGCTCATCGTGACCTTCCGCTCGTTCAGACCGGCCTGGGCGCCCCTGGCGAGCGCAGTTGTGGGAGTGGGAATCTCGATCGGGCTTATTCTCATGGCTGCCGGAGCAACCGTGGTGTCCAGTTCGGCGCCCCTCTTGGCAGTAATGCTGGGGCTTGCGGTAGGGATTGACTACTCCCTCTTCATCCTGCAACGTCATCGAACCCAACTTGCCACTGGCCTAGGAGCCCGCGCCTCCGCTGCCATTGCGGTCGGGACCGCAGGCAACGCGGTGGTCTTCGCCGGTGTCACCGTGGTGATTGCCCTGCTCGGACTTTTTGTCGTCGGCATCCCCTTCCTCAGCGTTATGGGCGCCTCCGCTGCCGCCGCTGTGGTGGTCGCAATCGCTGCTGCCATCACGTTGCTTCCGGCACTCATGGGGTTGATGGGCGAGAAACTCCGACCTTTACCAGGCTCTAAAGCCCACCAACTGGCCAGCATGTCCGCTGCAACCCCCAGCATGGGCCGCCGGTGGGTTCGCTTTGTCATGAAAAAGCCTTTGATCGTCACCCTTGTCTCCATCGCAGGGTTAGCAACTCTTGCTATCCCCGCGCTGGAGCTGGATTTGAATTTGCCCAGCGGCGCAAGCGAGCCGCGCGATTCCACCCAGCGCAAAGCCTTCGACTACGTGAGTGAGGGTTTTGGCCCCGGCTACAACGGCCCCTTGGTTATTGCCGTGGACATCACCCGAACCGATGAGATTATCGAAACCCTGGAAGGTTTGCGAGTGGACCTCGCCGCCGTTCCCGGGGTCGACTATGTCAGCGAAGGTTTCCCCTCCCCCACCATCGATACCGGGCTCTTTCAAGCAATCCCCACGTCGGGCCCTGATTCACGCGAAACCAAGGAACTTGTGACCTTGATGAGGGAGAGCTTCCCCGAGATGGAATCGAAGTGGAATGTCGACTTAGCTGTCACCGGAGTCACGGCAATTGGTGTTGATGTCTCTCAGCGCATTCAATCTGCCTTGATTCCTTTTGGATTGGTCGTGGTGGGGCTGTCCTTCCTGCTTCTGCTGGTCGTGTTCCGGTCCCTCCTTGTTCCGCTGAAAGCAGCGCTGGGCTTCATCTTGTCGGTGACCGCTGCCTTTGGCGTGGTGGTCGCCGTCTTCCAATGGGGTTGGGGGTCAAGCCTCGTGGGAGTTGATACCCCCGGGCCCATTTTGAGCTTTATGCCCATCATTTTGATGGCCGTCTTGTTTGGGTTGGCCATGGACTATCAGGTGTTCCTCGTCTCGGGGATGAGAGAGAGCTTTGTGCACTCTGGCCAGTGGCGAACCTCCATCGAAGAGGGATACACCCAGGGTGCTCGCGTCGTGGTCGCTGCCGCACTCATTATGTTCTTTGTGTTTTTTGCTTTTGTTCCCGAAGGAATTGCGCTTATCAAGCCCATCGCCCTCGGCCTCGCCATCGGCATTGCCCTGGACGCCTTTGTCGTTCGCATGACTCTTGTCCCCGCCATCATGACGCTGTTTGGCAAAGCTGCCTGGTATCTGCCCGCTTGGGTGGACAGGATTCTTCCCCAGGCCGATGTGGAAGGGGAAAAGCTGCGTGAACACCTCGCTGAAGTGGAGTGGGCTTCCGCGCACTCAGGTGACGCACTCACCGCCGAAGGCCTGGTTTTTGCTGATACCCCCGCTGACCAACAGGAAGCCCACTGGAGCATCGAGAGGGGTGCGCGCAGCGAACTTCACGGGTCTGCCTCCTCCAGCGCTGTCGTTACAGGCACCCTGTCCGGGCTTCTTCCACAAGCCTCTGGTTCCCTTCAGGTGCTCGGTCACGCACTCCCCAGCGAAGCCTCCGCAGTTGCTCGAAAGGTCCTGTTGGTCGATTCTCGGCCCGAATCTGGCCTGGTCACCGTGGTTGAGGCAGTTTCCCAAGCATTGCCCGCAGCCACGAAAGCAGTGCGAGCAGCCCAGGTTTCGCGGATTATTTCTGGGGTGAAGAGCCTTTCTGCCCCATCCGCTCCACGTGGAGGAATGGCACCCCTGACCCCCCACACCCTTCCCGCCCTCCTGGACGCCGAGCAGCGCATACTTTTGCAGGCAGCATTCGCTGTCCTCAGTGGAGCACCGGTGTGCATTATTGGTGGTGGGTCCCCTATTGCTTACGACCACGACGCTGCCCTGTGGTGGCGAGGACTGAACTTTTTTGCCTCTTCCTCGCAGACGATCCTTCTCTGGCGAGAGGGAACTCCCTCCTCGACGCCAGCACCTCCCGCATCGACCTCCTTCGCCGACTCGAGAGCCGGTGGTGGCGCATGAGAAATAGCAGAAACCAAAGCGGAAGAGGGCTCTGGATAGGAGCGGCACTGATTATGCCGCTCCTCATCATCGGCAGCCTTCTCGGCCTCACCGCCAGCGCAGACACCGCTCTTGAGCGGATACCCGTCGCGCTCGTGAATAACGATGAACTCGTCACCATCCTCAACGACGATGGTGACGAGGAAATTATTCTTGCTTCCAGGCCCCTGATTACCGAGCTCATCACGGGTGAGGCCACCAACGTGGACTGGGTCATCACCAGTTCCGAATCAGCCGCAACTCTGTTGGCCGCGGGCGATGTCTATGCGATTTTTGAAATCCCCAAGAACTTTTCCGAAACGGTGTCCAACCTCGGGGACGAAGACGCGAGCCAGGCTACTTTTTCTATCCGGACCGACCCGACCAGGAGCTACCTGGCAGGAATTATCGGTGACCAAATTGGCGACACACTTGCCAAATCACTCAGTGTTGAGTTCTCGCAGCAGACCACCAAAGGGCTTTTCACCGTCATCATCGAACTCGGTGATGCTTTTGGCGAGGCAGCAGATGCCGCAACCGAGGTGTCTGATGCAACGACGACGCTCTCCGAGGGCATCACCACCCTTTCTGGAGAGATGCCCACCCTCACGAAGGGTGCGAACGATTTAGCTTCGGGGTATACGACCTTTGATGAAGGTGTACAGGAATACACCGACGGAATCACGGCTCTCTCTGATGGGCTCGATGCTCTGAGTGCAGGAACAAGCGGATTGGCGGACTTGAACAGTGGGATCAGCACCTTCACCAACACGACCACCACGCTGTCTAATGGACTCAGTGCCGTGTTGCCTAATGTTGACGATGGCCCGGTCAAAGTCCAACTCACCGCCCTGATTTCGGGTCTTGCCAGCCTGGCTGGCAGCGGGCCAACTTTGGCTGCTGGCGCGAATACCGCTCTTACCGGCATCACTTCGGGGGTCACCAGTCTCGATAAGGGTGCTGACGCACTGGATGAAGCAGGGGTGGAACTGGCAGAAGGCTCCGCCGAGATCGCAACCGCCACGAAAGACTTTGCCGCCGGAATCGACGAGCTGGCTGAGGGAATTGGTGAACTTGATTCGGGTGCAGGAGAACTCGCCGAAGGAGTCCTGGAGTTCGCCGAAGGCCTGAGCGATGGCGCCCAAGAGATCCAAGACTCTGGGACACGTGTTCCCAGCGATGAACGACTGGATGTGTTGAGCTCGCCCGTTGTTTTTGATGCAGAAGATCGGACCGGATCGGTCAGTGTTCCGGCCACTCTGGGCAGCATTATCGTTCCCCTGGGGCTCTGGCTCGTGGTTCTCGCCACCTTGTTGCTCAGCCCTCACCTGTCCTCCAGAAGCCTGAGTGCCACAACCCCCGTCTCCGCGCTGATGCGCCACAGCTTGAGCCCCCTGCTAGCGCTCGGCGGAATCCAGGTGCTCATCGCCCTGGCCCTCCTCCACACCCTGGGCGGAGCCAGCTGGTCCACGGTGGGAGTCAGTGCGCTGGTGATTGCCTCTGGGCTCTTTGCCTACCTCGCCCTTCACTACCTCGTCTGGGTGTGGAAAGCGTCGTGGCTTCCCGCTCTCTCCCTCGCGCTAGCTGCGCTGCAGATAGCCAGCGTGGAAACTCTGGTCCCCACCGAGATTTTCCCCGCTCCCTACCGCCTACTCGAGGGCCTCACCCCACTGTCATGGTTTAGTGACGCCCTTCTCGCTGCCGTCTCAGGCGGCGAGGGCTCCAGAATCCTCGCTGGCGTTCTCTCGCTTCTCGCGGTGGGAGCGCTGGCAACGCTCGTCAGCGTGCCCGCGCTGAAGGCCCGTCAACGCTCCGCCCAGATGCTCGCTCTGGGCCTCACCAGCGCTACCTTTTAGGGCGCAGCTTTAGGCGGGGAGGCTCTAGCTCAAAATGTCCTTGGAGGCGAAGCGGCCATAGGCCAGAGCACCAAACACGGCGACATAACCCAGTTGTAACAGGGCATTGGAGCCGAAGCTGGAAAGCTCGATCGGCTGACGCAGGATGTCTGCAAAATCGAGCCAGTAGTGGGTAAAAAGCCATTCGTGAAGCCAGGCAAACTGGGGCAGGTTATCCAAAATCTGGCTTACGCCACTGGTCACCAACACACCGGTCATCGCGCCGACCGGGATAGTGGTGAGGGTGGAGATGAAGAGCCCGATGGCCAGCATCCCCGTCATCGAGACCGTGGTGTACAGGGCAACCAATGCCATCCGGCCCATGGCCTCAGACACGTTAATAACATCACCGCTCAGCAGGGTCACTGGCCCCACCGGAAAAAGAATGGCACCGATAAGCGCTCCCGCAATCATCAGCGTGAACGTGCCCGCAAGCGTAAAAGCGAGGGTACCCAGATATTTGACGACCAACAGGCGGAGCCTGCTCACCGGGGCGATCAGAAGATATCGAAGGGTTCCCTGGCCTGCCTCACCGGCAATCGTGTCACCCGACACCACAGAAATGGTCAAGGGCAGAAACAGCGGCATGGCCAACAGCATCGCCGTGAAGCCCGTAAAAAGGCCGTTTTGCGTAACCCGATCGAGAAAGGGCGGACCTTCTCCCGGGGCAAGTCGCTCGGAGCTCAGAGCCACGGCGAGAGCCAAAACAATGGGGATCAGCGCGATGGCCGCAAGCATGGCCCAGGTTCGTCGCCTGGTGAACATCACCTGAAGCTCAGAGAGCATCAAGGACAAACCCACGGATCTAGCGAACAACATCAAACCCTTCGCCGGTGAGCTCCACAAAGTACTCCTCCAGTGTCGGGCGCTCCAGTCTAATTTCGCTCACACCGACCCCAGCATTCACCAAAGCCGCGGTCAGCGCGGCAACGTCACAGGTGGGTGGGACTACCGAGGTGAGGGTCAGTCCCCGCACGCTGGGGTCATCGATGCCGTGGGTGGCCAGGACACTCGTCGCTGTATCGAGTAGGTCCACGCACACCACTAATCGGGTATTTCCTTGGTCCCGCAGGTCATTGAGCGACCCCTGGGCCACGAGAAGACCCGCGTTCATCACGGCCAGGTGGCTGCAGAGCTGCTCAATCTCGACCAGCAGGTGGCTGGAGACAAAAATAGTGATTCCTTCTTCCGCGAGGCTGCGAATAAGGTTTCGAACCTCCCTGGTTCCCTGCGGATCCAGTCCGTTGGTGGGTTCATCCAACATCAACAGGTCCCGGGGTTTAAGCAGGGCGTTCGCTATCCCCAAACGTTGCTTCATTCCCAAGGAGTATTGCCCAGCCTTTTTCTCCGCAGCATTAGACAACCCCACCCGATCGAGTGCTTCTGCTACCCGTTGCGCTCTGGTCGAAGAATCGGAAAACCGATCTGCTGAATCCAGCCGTTTGAGGTTGTCCGTGCCGGAAAGGTAAGGATAAAAGGCTGGTCCCTCGACCAGCGCCCCCACGCGGGGAAGTGCCTTCTCAGCCTCCCTGGGGATGGAGTAACCCAGGACAGAAATTGTTCCCGAAGTGGGTCCCGCCAACCCCAACAGCATGCGAATCGTGGTGGTCTTGCCCGAACCATTAGGCCCTAAAAACCCGAAGACGGACCCCGTGGGAACTTCCAGCGCCACATCGTGCACAGCGTCATGAGCGCCAAAAGTTTTCGTCAGTCCCGCGGTTTCGATGGCCAGTGGGCCAGCGTGTGACACTTAGCGTGCCGCGAGGCTCTGCAAGTGCGCGATCGTCACCGAACCGGCAAATATTTCACCCGAATCCGTCACCAACACATTGAGAATCGGCGTGCTGAAGACGACTCCGCCCGCAACTTCGGTCACCAGGTCGGCAAAAAGTTCGGTCTCGAGCATCTCCAGCGGGATGTCAGAGGGAACCTGCGCCAGATACATGACGCTTTCCCACTCATCCCCGAGAAGCTCGGGAGAAGGCATGCCCTCCGCCTCGGCCGCAGCGCGGAGATCCGCTCTCAGCTGCTCACGGTCTGCTTCGGTCAGTGTTCGACCGGCATACTCCGCCTGCAAGGCCCTGAGTGCCTCGGGAACTTCTTCCACAATCACCGTCGTGCCCGGTGGCGGGGTGAAGCTAAAGATATCCGCGTCGGGTGTGGCAAACCGGATGGATTCGAATCCCACTTCAAACGCTGCTTCACTGTCCTCCCGGGAAAAGACCTTGACATCTAAGGCCATCCCGGTTTCTGAATCCACCGACACCACCACCTGGTCGATCAGAGACACGGAGGAGTTGGGGGAAACAATCAATTGGTAAGCACTCCGACCAGCTACCTCGTGGTCTTGACCAACCGAGACGGTGCTGGAGAGCCTGGCTTCATCAAGAAGGGCGTTCACGAGCTCTTCCGGGCTCGCCAACTCTTGCTGCCACTGTCGCTTCGCGTCCTCGAGTGAAGACTGAGTCACATCATCGGCGGAGCCACTCCATGCGGTCGCTGCAGCCGCGTCGTACGCCCAGAAACCATCCTCGGTCACCAGCAGGTCGCGTTGACCCATCTGGTCCATCACCTGAACACGCATCCCCAGGCCGGAGGCAAAAACCCTCATCGTGTGGGTTCCCGCGGCAAGCTCCACCAGCTGGGTGAGGGCGTTTTGTTCAATAAGTTGAGGGACAAAGTCTTCGAAACCTTCTGGCATACGTTCAGCCATGTCGTCCACCGCATCCTGAGACATCATCGACGACATCTCGAGTGCCGGCAACCCCAGGTTGGAGGTCTTCACCACGGTGCCAGAGAAGTCCACCATTTCACCGTCCATGATCAGCAAGAGCTCTTCTGCGGTGACATCAGGCAAATCAATGGCACTTGCGGGAGCGGCGGCAAAAATTGCACCTGCTGCGATTACGGAGGGGGCGACAAATGCGGCGGTCCACTTGGCGGAAATTTTCACAAA
>Ga0222691_1000752_pt1 | contig 10371 bp, 16 predicted proteins | sample AntAcemetage1237_FD_179839 | JGI IMG/M metagenome (GOLD analysis project Ga0222691, IMG submission 179839) | Saline water microbial communities from Ace Lake, Antarctica - #1237 | ecosystem: Environmental > Aquatic > Non-marine Saline and Alkaline > Saline | place: Antarctica: Ace Lake... | reverse complement strand
CCAGAACCAGAACCAGAACCAGAACCAGAACCAGAACCAGAACCAGAACCAGAACCAGAACCAGAACCAGAACCAGAACCAGAACCAGAACCAGAACCAAAACTTTACGATAATATAAAACATATTATCAAAGATATTAAGTCATTAAAAGAAGATGAATTTGGCACATATATTGCATATTGTAAGAAAATAGAATTAAAAAAGGTAAGTCTGCCATTGTTATTTAATAATATGATAATAGATGACATACAAAAATTAAAAAATAATATTTATGAAGTTCATCTATTAAAAACCATCAAAAATAAACAAAAAAGGTAAAATAATGTCTAAAAAAATACGACTCTCAGATGGAATCAATAACCTATACAAAGGTGAAATTGAATTCATTATAAAAGATAAACATGGTAGAGAAATTGATAATATTAGACAACACAATATTATCAAAATACCAGCAAAAGAAATAATCGCACACAGAATCCCATACAGCAAAATATGGGACCCAAGTGCAAACTCAGGGTCCGGGGCCTGGGTATCACATAATATCGATATCGACGAATTCGCCCTAAAATATATTGTGTTCGGGGCATCATTTGATATTGATGGTAATCCACTTGACTCTTCTGATACTAGTTTTTATACAGAAAATTCTGTTATTGGTGGGTATATTCCGATAAGTCTAGGAATTGGTTCAGAATACGATGGTGGTCTAATAAACGCTATTCCAATTTCTGAACCAACAAGACCGCTGAAAAAAATTGAACGAGTATTTTTTGAATCTAGTTATCAACCATCAGGAACCCCCTTATTGCAAGCTGATGTAAGAGCCATCAATAACATTATTGTTTTTGAAACAACATTGAGAAAAGATGAATATAATGGATTTGGTTTAACAGAAAGTGACTTTTTCACATTGACAGAAGTGGCTTTGGTTGGTGCCGAAGAACTTGATAGTGTTGGTTCTTGTGAATGCGACCCACGTGATATATTCCTAACAGGTAACAGCAGTGGAAATTCATTCTTAGCAACCGCATCTGGTGCATCTACTATTTCTCTTGATTCTAGTGAAACTGAAGTTAATGTAATTAAAGAAGGCGATCAAATAAAAATTGTCCAATCTAATACTACAGCTAGTGACGATTCCACGCTAAACCAACTAAACCCATATTACCTTGTTACTAACAAAGCATCTGGTGGTAGAGATATTACCTTAGATCGTGTTCCAGTCGACACAGATGGAACACCATTAACTGGTAGTATTGGTGTTTTAAGAGATGGATTTAGAATCTTTTCACATCGCATTTTGTCTTCTCCAGTAAAAAAATCAGAAGACTTTGAAATCGTAGTGCGATGGCGTATAATATTATCATAATCCCCCCTCACCACTTTGCAACACTAAATAGAGGAATCAACCACATTATCTGGGGATAAAAACAGGGAGAGGCGAAATGAACGATATTGAAAACTCTTGGCAAGAAAATTCAGATAAATTACGTCGATTTAAAGGACTCTGTCCGCTGACTCCTGAAGAAGCAGAACAGGACTTAAAAAAGATTCCGAAGGAAGATATATCGGAATATGAAATTAATTCAATCGTGGAATCAATAACTGGAGTATTATGAAATACAAATCGTTGGTGAACTTGGGTGGCTTAGGATTTTCAGATTCATTGGTCTGATTACTACTGAATAATCGATTATATTCATCCAAATTTTCTTTTCGATTAACCCAGTTTCTTTGACTGCAAATTAAGAATTTTTATCTGATGTATTTTAAATGAAACAATTTATTAATTATACATCGGAGATAAAAATGGAAAAGATCAGTTTTGACTGTTCAATAAAACAACTTGAATCAATTATCGGGCTAGATTCTGAATCGAAAATTGTTAGAGTATCGCAAAAAGATGATATTGATGTCATTAGAATCGATATCATGATGGAAAATCGCATATCATTTAAGCTCAGGAATGATCAGCACTTATCTGTGGACACGATTACAAATATTGGTGATGCTATAAGAAACCCACAAGATTATATTGAACTCACAAAAGGCCAAATTCGCGGTGGAAACACAATTGAATGAATCTGCTGGGGGGAATTAAGTGTAATAATTGTAAGTCAACTTTTTAATCTGCCACATTTTCTAATAGATTTGAAAGCACCCGACAGGATCAATGTCGGGTGCTTTTTGTTTAGGGTGGCGAAGTGTTGTTACAGTGAATTAAAGGAGGATTATTATGGCTAATGATATAATTATTATTGTTATTGTAGTAGTGGGTGCGATAATTGGTGCTGTATTGTTTACAATGTCAAGAAATTATCTGTACAAAGATGTTTCTAAGTAATTCTTATATATTATCCCAAGTATGCGTGTGGGATGGTAAAGAATAGTCAGTCGATCTTTTACGTTTAAAACCCAAATTATTATAAAATCTGTTCAAAGAAGATTTTTTCCGTTTTTCTGGATTTGCTAATAATATTATCTTTTTACCAGAATCCTGTGCATACTTTTGTATTTCTTTTATAACAGCTGTTCCAATTCCACTTTTTCGCTTATCTTTTGGGACTTTAATATAATTTACTTCAATATAATCTGGTTTTTCATTTAACCACAATTGCTCTAAGCCGTATTGTTTTATTAACTGACTTTGGAGCTCTTTAATATTTTCACATATCATTGAAAGTTTCATGGATTATGTTTGAATAACAATATTAAAGTTCGGTAAAATGAATATGGTGTGGGCAGGTAATGTAGAAAAAGACCACTTGGAACTTGATTGTCGAAAGTTAACAGAGACATGCACCGTCGTAACAGCTTGTAATAATGAATATCCAAAGAATAATATTCGAAACCATCATTGAAAAGTGTGGTAAAACTGAAAACAATTTATATATGTACATTAAAGAAACGACTGATGATTGGGTACCAAAATCATCAGCTGATTGTGGTTTTTCTTGTTTTGTTTCACAATACCCAATGGGCTCTTGGTCAAAATATGCCTCTGGTATTATTAGAGACGATGAATTTGTTATTGATATTAGATCAGTGCGTAGCGTAATTTTTAACACATATCAAACAGATAGATTCAGCTATAATATATGTAGACCTGAGTCTATTGATTCAATCATAGATCTTATACATGAAGCAGCTAAAAACTTCGATAAGGCATATCGTTTATTAAATAAACGCCACTGGACAAGATTTGAAAGAAAAATAAAAAAACATAATCTTGAAAATTAATTCGACCCAGATGAACATGCTATCATAAAAAAGACCTGGGTGGACCAGCTTTGTAAGAAGAAAACGATCAATTGAAAGGTTACGACGCCCCCGTTCTTCTTAATGTATATATCTGTAGAAATGCTAATTATATCAAATATAGATAAAAGGAGAAATTTGATGAAATATATTATAGTATTTTTGCTAATTCCAATAAATCTTGAGGCAGCTGGGTATGGATCTAAAAAATCATCATATTGTTATGATTGCCCACCAAAAGTTGTTGTAACTAATACAACGTCTGTGTCAACTAAAACCCGCGTTGAAAATAATATTATTTACCCACCTCAACTTGCTCCGATGGAGTTTTTAATACCAGAGGATATAAGACAACCATTGCGTAGAAGATTTCAATTTTCAAATAACATACCAAAATTGCAGCTAAAACAAAGAATACAGCAACCGTTGGTTAAATATCAAGAAGAATCACAACCATTTCTTATACAAAATGTGGTGACTTCTGGTACTGATATAGAGGCAACTATTATAAATCAGGGCATTCAGGAAAGTAAGGCATCTAGTTACACTACCACAACCAAAAAAATAATACAAGAAAATAAATCTAAACCACAGACACAAATCAAACAACAATCACCTCAACTCCCACGCCCGTTTATATCACGCAGGTATTAAAAATGAGATATGTTACATTTATATTAGTGATGCTACCAGTATCGATTTTATTTGCAAATGATTATTGCTTTGTTTGTAAAGATAAAACACAGATATCTAATAATGTTGAGGTTATTGTTCAACAACAAAACGTAATACCTCTTGAGCAACAGGAATATGATATTGAGCAAGAATTAGCACTACAGAGGCAATGGGAAATGCTTTCAGAGTCAATAAGTATTGCTCCTAGAATTGACCAAACTAATTTGTTTAGAAAGCATAAATTTAACCAAAATATTCAAAATATTAAAACCAAAGAAATACAATATTCTACGGTGCCTTCTAGAGTATTAAAAAAGAGGCTTACTGGTTATATTAAACAATCCTTCTCTGTTAATAATAGAGGGATTATTAACTTTACGAGATAGGTGGATATGCAAAGTCAAACACGTTTATACTTTGATACGTTGGATAACCTTAAACCTATTATCGTTATGAAACATTGGTTTGATTTTGATAATGAATGTGGGCAGATTGCGATAAGTCAAGGATGTGAATCAGTGTACGTTATATTTTCATGCTCTGGGTCATTTATTCATTGGAATGGCGGTCAAGAACAAAAAATCGAATCTAATGATAGTGTAAATCGATTTTTAGAAAATCAATTTTGTGAATGAAAATGCAAATGAATTAACATTACTTATTATTCAAGATTTTTTAAATAAAATAATAAAAAATAAAAGCTTGAATAATAAATTTCGTGCTAAAATGGATTTTTATCACAATGTTGTTCGGATGCATCAAACACTTATTGATTATGCTTATGATGAATTGCCAATTGTGCTTGATATTGGTGGTATTTCTATTATGTCTTCAGATGTGGATATTAGTTTTTGTTCACATGAAAATCAAAAATTTATGAGTGCTGATCACACTGTTTTTAGTATATCTGATCCAGCTTTTTTTAACAAAAATTAGAAAAATATTTTAATGATATGTGTATAGTGAAAATACAACACTAAACTTATTAAATTTAAGAATTTTTGTTTTTTTCTGTTTTGTTCAAAATATTAGTCATTTCAAATAATTCATTATCGGTTATTAATTTGGCGTTTCTTCTCCAATATAAGCAAGCAATTTCACCCACATTGAAATCTTCGCAGACAAAAGGTCTGTTCTCATAATTCTGACATTTCTTTGTTTCTGTATCAAACCAATAACATGGTAATCCGTCTTCTTCTCTTTTATATTTTACTTTATTATATTTAAGCACTTCTTCACGCAAATCTTGTGGGAGGCCTTTATTTCTAATTTAGTAAAAGGTGGACTGCCCATTTTCTCACAACAGGCACCACATCCATCACAATTTATCACAGGTAATGTATCCATTCTTAATCCATTTAATGAGTAATTAAAGATAATGGTGGGTTTAAACAATAATTACCAATCATCCGATAGGAACTTAAAATGAGAAAAGTAACAAAATCAACACTTGCGGTCACAAAACAAAATGTAAAAACAGTTGCAGATAATAGTGGATTATCTGAAACAGAAACAAAGTATGCTTTAAATTATATTGACCATTATTATATTAACCCAAATAAAATTCAAAAATTCACTGAGGATAATTTTAAAAAGAACGTAAAACAATTTCAAAAAACATTTGGCTTAAAGATTACTGGAGTGATTGATAAAGTCACCGTTAGAGCAATGAAAACCACCCCAAGATGCGGTTGCCCTGATTATAGAATGGCTGCGGCTGCTGGTCCTTTATCATCTAAATGGGGTATTAAAAAATTAACATATTATATTGAAAGCTACACTACTCAAGCAATAAGCAAATCGGATCAAGATGACCTTATTGCACTAGCCTTTAGCAACTGGGCAGCAGTTGCTGATTTAGAATTTGAAAGAGTACAATCTACAGCAGATGCCAGATTAATACTATCAACTGGTAGAGGAAAATCTGCGAATTTTGATGGTCCAGGTAACACATTAGCTTGGGCATATCTTCCACAGGGTGGGAATTATAATGGGCAATTATTGATGAGATTTGATCTTGATGAAACATGGATCAAAAATGCATCAGATCGTGGTATTCTTTATTTGAATGTTGCTACGCATGAATTCGGTCATATGCTTGGTCTTGATCATTCACAGCAACAAAGTGCTCTTATGGCACCATACTATACTCCATCAATTACTAAACCACAAGTAAATGATGATATTCCAAGAATTCAAAAATTATATGGTCCGGCAACAACCACGCCATCAAACCCCCCAACCGATCCAAGCGATCCAACCGATCCAAGCGGTAAGATTGAATTAAGAATACTTGTTGATAGCTTGGATGATGTTACAATCAATGGGAAACAACCAAACGACTTCGTATTGATCTAATATCATGAAAGTGGCTCTAAACTACATATCATAGGATATTTAACCAAGTTTTCCCCGTATGGGTCATTGCCAAAGTTCTTGGTCTGTTCAATTTTTAACTCTCCAAGTTCTTTGGACCCGACCCATACTAGCGATTGTCCTTTTTGATCAATATTATTTGTTAACTCAATAGCTTTTTTCAATTGGTGCCTATATACTTTCACTAGTAATTCAACTACGTATACGCCAGTATGGTCATCATCGTTAAATAATATAATAGAGTATTGCGGATTCTTTTTTGGTTTTTGATCATCTTTTTTATCTGGATCTTTTACATTAGTTTTCATATCATATCCTATAAATTACATTTGAAGTGTTTTTTGGTGAATTTGCTGTGGGATCAGGTCGAAAAACATCAGTTAATGATTTCATTGTGCCGTCTGCACTTACCCAAAAATCGTTTCGAAAAAGAAAAATTGGTATTCTGTTTATTGCATATTTAGCACTTACCTCTAACTCTGGATTTGAAAGATCATTTGTGAGTTTTATATGAAAAAAATCATCCTCTATGTTATTAAAACTAATTACTGAAAAATATTCCGGATCACAATATTCAACGTAATTTTTAATAAATTCTAGATAATCGTCTTCAGAATCACCAATAAAATTAAATTTTCTTTTTTTCAATTTTATTTTTGGGATTGACATTGTTTTAAATTTTTTTATATCATTCATTACAATTTTTAAATACGGATGGTATAATTATTTAGACACTGTCAAATATAAGTAAATAAAAATACCTGATATAATCCATGTGAAATTATTTTGAATAAAACATAAAACGTAAAATCATTTTTTAAAAGGTTACAACAATGCCAACTATTAGTCCAACAAAAGTGCCAACAAAATCCCCTGGGACTTTGTTTGATAACTTTACTGGCCTCGATGATACATTAAATATCAGATGGCTTACAGCCAAGGACCCAGTATTCTTTGAAGCCCTAAATAGGCCATTAGCAGATCTAACAGTTAGACAATTAGTATTAGCAAAAGCTACTGATAACTTACAATTAAGACTTGGACACCAAGCATTATTTCCATATGTTGTCCAACCAAGAGTGGCAAGCGGAACGACAGAAGTTGATGTCCCACTTCAGTTGATCTGGGACATGCACGCTTCAATGCCCAAAAAATGGGAAAACTTAAGATTATCAAAAATTAAAAGAATAGCTGGAGAAAACAGTACCACCAACGGATATGATGGATGGTTAAAGTTAATATTCACAGCCAACGCTATTGGATCAGCAACAGAAGTAGCAATATTCTCAGCCGACTATGATATTGGTAGCACATTAACATATCAACCAACAAGGCTAACTGTTGTAACCACAACAGAAGAATCAACAGCAATAGACTCAGGAGAAACCGAAACTGTAGCGGGATTCTTAACATTCAAAACACTCGACACCGACTTAACAACAGTCCAAGCGTTTTTAGACTTACTAGAACCCCCAGCAGACCTAACTGATTCAAATAGTGATGGATTCTACGATTCACCAGCAATTTATGAAATAGTAGACACAATTCCAGGTGGGTCTGCGGTAACAAATGACTATTCAACCTTAGCATTTAGTCATGGGACAGGATTATTAACAGATAGCTCATGGAATGCTATCCCAGAGCTTGATAGTGATGTTCAAACATGGTTAAACTCATTTAATTATCCATATGATGCTAACGCTAATAGGCAATCTACTGAAAACATCACAATACCGCAGGCAATGTTCCGAGAATTCAATATAACAGCCCCAGCTGGAGATTCACCAACTGGAGACTCAAGTGGGTTATACTACCCAGTATGGGTGTCACGAATAGAGAGAGTAGATTCTAGCGGAAGCCAATTACGATTTTATTTTTCAACATACAATGTAACAGACTCTGAAACAGGTGGAACACCAAGCACTGAAGGTATAGAATTTGCATCATTAGATCTGCTAAGCAGTTACACTGCCGGTGATATAATAGAAATTATCTCGATAGATAATCTGCTATTAAAAACAGGTGCTGATTCTACCCAATGGGAACAAGGATTTGGTAAAGGCCACGTTGTTTTATCATCCATTTGGGGTGGTACTACCTCTGAGATCCAAGATTTTTTTGATGAATTTGATTCGATAGCAGAAACACCAGCAGATATATCATTTTCTCAAACTTCTACAAGAATTAGCTCTTTTGGAATTAGTAGAACACCAAAATACACGCCGACAATTGGGCAGTCACAAGCACTTCTTGGTAGCACATCTCGTTTAAATTCACCATCTCAACCGGGATATGACAACAGATTTGTTACCGAAGCGGATCAGGGTCTTGGTAACACTATTGATCTTGAGGCACAATCCGGCATATCAGCCAATTCTAACATTGATAGATATGGATATACTGGTGCATTAAACCATAGAATAATTAATCTACCAATCAAAACAGCTAATCTTGGAAGTGACCCAGAATTTTACAATACCAATGTTTTGCCAAGGCTTAAAATATTATTAGGACGTGACCCAAAATTCGGTGATGGATGGTATAACGGAACACGATTTATGTGGTTCAATGGTGATAGTTGGCAAGGTTAAAGAAGACGTACTTCTTTTTGTTTTCTTTTGTTTTTAAACATTTGATTAAGTATTTGATACTTTTATGAGAAAAGGCCCATAACAGGGCCTTTTCTTTTACTATAAATAGACCCGAAATTTGGTCATCATGAATAATTTGAAATGGGATAATAAAGATGAGAGAGATTCTTTGGTTGTTGAATTGTATGTTAATAATAAATTTGGTGGCCATACAATATCTAAAAAACTAGGGATTGGTAAAAGAACAGTATTTAGAATATTAGAAAAAAAAGGTATCAAAACAGATAGTAACAGAAAAGCTCAAAAATTAACTGATGAAGATATCGCAAACATAATAATATTATATAGCTCCGGTCTGTCAATGCCATCAATATCTGAAAAATACTCTGTTGACCCAGAAACTATAAGATATCATATCAATAAAAATCATAAAGCTAGGAGTGCTGCAGACACTTTAAGCGTAATACCAGTTTATCTTCAAGATGAAATTATTCGATTGTCTGAAGAAGAAAAATTATCATCATATAAAATAGCTGCAAAATTTGAATGGCCCTATCAATCAGTGCAAGCGTTTTTAAAAAGAAAAGGACTGTCGCCCACACAGGGAACAAAAGAATGGAAAGAAGCTGTGCAACGCGGCATTAAATCTGGTGGCAGCTCTTTAGAAGTGAAATTTCGCGAGATTTTAGATGAATGTGCCGTTGAATATACAACACAACCAGCACTAGAAGAATTCAGATATGACTTTGGCCTACAAAATGACACAATTCTTGTCGAAATACAAGGGTCATACTGGCACACTAAAAAACAACGAAGACAAAGAGATTCATACAAACAAAAACTAGCAAGAAAGTATGGTAAAAAATTGTTAGTTCTTTGGGATTATCAATTAGAAAATACTGAATTAGTAAAGTACAAAATATTAAATTCTATTAACCCACCAAAATTTGACTTTACTAGTCTGTTTATCTCCATTATAAATTGGAAAGATGCAAAAGCATTATTGCAAAATTGGCATTATCAGGGACATGGAAGATCTGGAATGTGTCTTGGAGTTAAATTTGGCTCTAAAGTAATTGCTTGTGCTGTTTTTGCAAAGCCAACTCGTTTAGAAACGGCTAAAAAACAAAATATTGAGTATTTTCAGATTTTAGAATTAACCAGATTAATTATTCACCCACAATATCAAGCAAAAAATTTTAGCAGCTGGTTTATATCCCGTTGCATACGATATATTAAGTCAAATGTTGAACATGTTAAATTGTTAGTATCGTTTTCTGATGCTACTTTTGGGCATGATGGTACTATTTATAAAGCCAGCAATTGGGTATTAGATGGCACTACTGTGGAAAGCTACTGGTACTATCATAGAAGAGAAAATAAAATGTATCATAAAAAATCAATTTGGAATGCTGCTAAAAAAATCGGAGTGTCTGAAATTGATTATGCAAAGTCCAAACATTTACTAAAA
>Ga0222691_1000745_pt1 | contig 10401 bp, 13 predicted proteins | sample AntAcemetage1237_FD_179839 | JGI IMG/M metagenome (GOLD analysis project Ga0222691, IMG submission 179839) | Saline water microbial communities from Ace Lake, Antarctica - #1237 | ecosystem: Environmental > Aquatic > Non-marine Saline and Alkaline > Saline | place: Antarctica: Ace Lake... | reverse complement strand
TGTATACATAATTCTTGTCCTATCTGTTCTATTCTGACAGTAACCTACTGTCATGGAAAGACACTAGCACTCCCCGCGAGCTAGTGTCAAGCCATGAAACTAGATTAGATCCGACAATTTAACCGAACGTGAACGACCACCCAAAAGGTACACCGTGCCACGCCATTCTAGGCCTAGACTTTCCGCACGATTATACGCATAGTTAGTAACATGATCGTATGCACGGGACCTGCCCCAACGGCCATCCACCCATATCTGGTTATCCGTACCTTGCACCGCTGGCACGTCCGAACCTGCCCTAAACAATTCCACTTGACAATTCCCAATTCTATTCATCACTAACTCCTATCCTTGCACTTAATCTAAGTGCACGGAAAAGCACTAGCGTGAACTAGTGCCTAACCGTGAAACTAGATTAAATCACAGTATCTAACCACGTCGTGAAATCTAATTGCCTATTGCCACCCAACTTGCATGTCTCCAGAACATCAAAGTCCGTGTGCAATTCTACGGTGTCACTACCGATAATCCACGTCCACCATTGACCGATACGGTTAGCGCGCTGTGCTGTCATAATCCCATCACGTGAATAAATCATGTCGTTACCTTCCCCTCAAGTTCGGCGCGGAATAAAGACTTAGCCTCTCGCAAAGTGTAGCCAATAAATTTACGGTGCACTAGATAGCCTGCGCTATCCGTAGCCCATAAGGTGAACCCGTCCACGCTATGCCTATCCACTGTGATATTCATGTCGTCACCGTGCTAAGCTCTGACGGGCTGACAATAATCGAACCGCCACCCGCTACCGGTGTCACAGTAACGCACACACCGAACCCTTTAGCCTCGCTCACGTCAAGCACGCGCACGTGCACACCGAACCCTCCACGTGCAATAGTGAAAACATCGTCTCTAACATTAACGATTCCGTTTAGTTCCATATCCTTGCCTTCCTATTCTTGTCCTATTGTTAGGACATAGCCGAACCTAGGCGAACCTAGGTCAGACTATGAAACAACACTAGACGGTCAAGTAATCAAACAAATATACGGAACCCCTGCCAGACTCGGAGTCTGCAATAAAGCGCACATTGGTGGCACTCGCATAGCCTAGTAATACAGCGATCCTTTCAACCGCTGAGACATGCGCGTTAGGCGCCGCGTAATCATAATCCGCGAACTTAGATTCACCATTAATAGTCACCCTAATCCGTGAACCCCGTGTCTCTGTCGGTCCATAGTAGCGCGTAGTCGCGCCCGTCGAATCTAATCTCTGTGTATCCATTGGGTCCTACTTCCTGTCCTTACCTAATCCGTTGATTAAGTAGCAAGCTCTAGTGCCTAAGCGCTAGAGCGAACTAACTAATCAAACTAGAGTGCAAGTGTCTCATGTAATGCTTGCACTTGGTCCCTGAGTGCATCAATTGTTTCTTGCATGTCACAAATCTGTGTTGCTGAATTAACTAACGCAACACGCAAAGAAAGAACCTCACTCTTGGCAAAGTCCTTGTCTTTCCATGCGTCCATCAATTGCTTAGTCATCTGTGCCGCTTTGACTTCCATGCGCTCTAATTCCGCGCGAAGCAAATTTTCATTAGACATTGTGTGCCTTCCTATTCTTGGGCAGAATATCTGCCGGTAAAGGTGAGCGACGCGCGGGTAATCCGTCGCGCCGTGGCTCTCACCTAGACCGCCAACTATCTGACCTAACCTCATTCACGTAGTCATTCGGTCCGGTAGTCCGCGTCACACTAGAAAAGGATACGACTCATTAGAGACACCGGTAAAGGTGCGTCACGCTTGCGCGCTCATGCCTGCCCTAGCCTTTTCTGACCTATCACCTACGCCGCTATTCAATTAGCAAGCCCCGAAGGGCAGGAATCGCGTCACACGGTGGGAGGCGGACAACACGCTTACGCGTGGCCTTGCGCACTGCCGTGATTAGCTCATGAGGCAATTATGCGCATACCTTCGACAGGAATACAAGTGGAACAGCACGTTTAACCATGTGACATGCGTCACACTAAGGGAACATAGGGGGCAAGCAGTTCTAAGCCAATTCAAGGGCCTAGGATTCCCTAGCCTATATCCATACCGGGATACCCAAACACGCCGACCAGATTTATTTCAACAAGTTATCCACAGAAAATACACACAACTTATCCACAAGGTTATCCACATATCCACAACCTTATCCACACCTGTGGACAACTATCAACCTACGCTACCGTAACCTACGCCACCGTAAGTTACCGGCAAGTAACCTACCTAGTTACGTTTCGAACATACGTTCGATCTATCCCGGATTGTATCCAATGTTCCCGGATTGTATACAATCGAAGCGCGGAACGTGGGGAGTCGCGCGTATATGACAGGATTTTGACGGTCGTCACTAGACTGTCACCGTGGGTGTGTGGTGAGGCTACCTTGTGACCTTGTGAATAGGTAGGACGTATGACAACAGACGTAGGACGTCTCACAAGTTGACCCACCCATTGTTAAAAAACCGCCCTCCTTATATATGGTATATCGTGTTGTGATTGTGTCCGATATTTGTGTGGTGTCCTCCTGTATCCTGTAACGTTTGTGTAACGATTTGGGTTTTGGTGTCTGAATGTTCCCGTTTTGACCCTATACTATAGTAGGGGTTGTTACCGAACGAGCGGAGCGAGTGAGGGCACCGAGTTCGCTTCGCCTTTGTGGGCTCCGCGACCTTAGGGAGCGGATGCAGGCACTTCGTCGCTCTCTTTGTTCGCTCCTCAGTTGTTTTATGTATTACGGACTTGCAGGCTTCTTGTTTTTCGTGTGGGTTTTTATTTGTGTTTTTATATCTTTGCTTGGGGCCTGATTGTCCCCCTGATTTGGTGGGGGTGTTTTGTGTGGCTAGGATTTCTAGTGCGGAGTTAGAGGCTACTAAGTTGGAGTTGCTTCGGGTCGTGCAGGCTGAGGGTTGTACGGTTGCTAAGGCTTTGGTGGTGGTGGGTAGGACTCGTTCTACTTATGAGCGGTGGCGTAAGGAAGATCCTGATTTTGCTGTGTCTATGGATCGTATTAAGACTTTGCGTAAACTTGATCCTGCTCAGGGTGGTGGGGGTGGCCCTCAAATGTCTTTTCCTGAGTTTAGTGAAAAGTTTCTTGAGGCTACGGTTTTTCCTCACATGCAGAATGTGGTGGATATGATTGAGGGTAATCCTCCTTCTTGGCTTCATGCGGGCATGTCGTATGAGCAGGGTGAGAAGGATCTGATTATTACTAACATGCCTCCTGAGCATGGTAAGACTACTTCTGTGACTATTAACTATGTGGTGTACCGGATTTGTATGGACCCTAACATTAGGGTTATCTTGGTTTCTAAGACTGCTGAGATGGCTAAGAAGATGCTATATGCTATTAAGACTCGTTTGACGCATCCTAAGTATGATGAGATGATTGCGGCTTACGCTCCTGATGGTGGTTTTGATAAGGACGCTGAGGCATGGAATCAGACGATGATTTACGTGTCTGATAATGCGCGGGATTCTGGTGAGAAGGACCCTACGGTTCAGGCTTTGGGTATTCGCGGCCACATTTATGGTGCCCGCGCGGATCTTATTGTTTTAGATGATACTATTGATTTAACGAACGCTCACGAGTATGAGAAGCAAATCAACTGGTTGCAGTCTGAGGTTATTTCGCGGGTGTCTGCTAATGGTTCTATGCTGGTGGTGGGGACTCGCTTGTCTTCTAAGGACTTGTACCGTGAGTTGCAGGATGATGCGCGTTACCCGGATGAGAAGTCCCCGTGGACGTACTTGTCTATGCCTGCTGTTCTTGAGTTTAAGGACAAGGAGGAGGACTGGGTTACTTTGTGGCCTAGAACGAATCAGCCTGAGGCTGGCGTCAAGATTGATGCTCAGGTGCAGGATAAGGACGGCTTGTATCCTAAGTGGGATGGTACCCGTCTGGCTAAGAAACGTAGACGAGTGTCCCCTAAAGCGTGGGCCATGGTCTATCAGCAGCAGCAAGTCTCTGACGACGCAGTGTTCTCCCCTGAATCCGTCAAGGCAGCGATTAACGGCAACCGTTTAGTGGGACCTATACCTAAGGGTATGGTGAACCAGCGGGCTGATGGAATGAATGGCCTCATTATTGTGGCGGGCCTTGACCCTGCTACTTCAGGTCACACGGCTGCGGTCGTTGTGGGACTTGACGTGAAAACGAACAAACGCTACGTGCTTGACGTGTACAACAAGCCCGGTATCACTCCTGAGGCCATGCGGGACATGATTAAGGGTCTCACAGACAAGTATCACGTTTCTGAGTGGCGCATTGAACGGAACGGTTTCCAAGGCTTCCTTGTTCACGACAAGGAGTTGAATGATTACTGTGCAGCAAGAGGGACGATTATCCGCCCCCACTTCACTGGATCGAATAAGCATGACACCGACTTCGGTGTAGCATCCCTCACTACCCTGTTTTCTGGGTGGGAGGACAAGCACCAGTTGATTGAGTTACCCTCAACACAAAACTCGGAGGCCGTGAAGGCCATGATAGAGCAGTTGGTTACGTGGAGTCCAGCAGCACCTAAGTCTCAGAAGACTGACGTTGTTATGGCCCTGTGGTTCGCTGAACTAGCCTGCAGGGACCGCGTAATGTTGAACTCGAACTTTGTTCGTAGTCATGTGAAGAACTCTTTCGCTACGCCTTGGGATATTAAAGGCCAATCAACAGTTAATCTTGTAGATGCAGAATTAAACAAACTATTCACCCCGATGGGTGCCTAGCACCTAAAGGAGCCACATGGATCACGGACACGCTAGCCCCGGTAGTGGGAGCCCTCAACTTAGGGAGATACGTGCACATTACAACAGGATCAAAACGCAGTTCGCTGCCCGTGACGGGCGCATGCAGGACGTTCTCGCTGTACGGCAGGGTCGTATGCGGGATGTATATCCTGATCTTTTCCCAGAAGGACCCTTCGATAAGGGTATTGTCGCAAACATGGTGGACGTTGCAGCGCGGGATCTTGCTGAAACACTAGCCCCAATGCCTTCGTTTAACTGTACCAGTGCGCGGATGGTCTCTGACACGGCACGGGAGTTCGCTGAGAAGCGCACACGTATCGTTAACGGCCACATCAACTTCAGTAACGTACAGACACAAATGTATACTGCCACGGACAGGTACTTCACGTACGGTTTCGTTCCTGCCATGATCGAAGTAGACATGGAAGAGATGATGCCACGCATCACCTTCCTAGATTCTATCGGCGCATACCCGGTCTTTGACCGTTGGGGTAACACTAAGGCGGGGTATTTTTCTTTCTACAAGAACCGTGACGAACTTGTTGCCATGTATCCTGACGCTGAAAGCGTCCTGAAGCAGCAGTCCACTGGACTTGAAATGATTGAAGTGGTTCGATACCACGATAAAGACGTAGATGTTATCTTCTGCCCAACCCGCGAGGGTCTCGTTCTTGAGAAAGTTAAGAACTATGTAGGGGAATGCCTACTAGAGTTTGTTCGCCGCCCCGGTGTAGACACAGAGACACACGGACAGTTCGATGATGTTCTCGCAGTGCAGGTCGCTAAAGCCCGCTTCGCCCTTTTCAGCCTTGAGGCTGCACAGAAAAGCGTTCAGGCACCTATCGTTCTGCCTCCTGACGCACAAGAATTAGCCCTCGGCTCAGATGCTGTCATTAGAACAGCATTCGGGGAGAAGGTTCGCCGCGTACCTATTGAGGTTCCTTCAAGCGCATTCGCGCAACAAGGCGTACTAGATCAGGAACTACGCCAAGGGTCACGTTACCCTGAAGTACGCGGTGGCAATACTGACGCTTCTGTAGTCACAGGCAAGGGCGTACAAGCCCTCATGTCTGGCTTCGACACGCAGATCCGTACTGGTCAAGCAATGTTCGCTAAGGCACTTGAAGGCCTCGTGAGCAAAGCGTTGATGGTTGACGAGAAACTGTTTGGTGCTGAAACCAAAGTACTTCGCGGTAATACTGATGGTGCCCCATACGAAATCCGGTACCGACCTGACCGTGATATTAAGGGCGACTACAGTGTAGACGTTCAATACGGTTTACTGGCGGGGCTAGATCCGAACCGTGCTCTCGTCTTCGGGCTGCAAGCCCGTGGCGATCAACTGATTTCCAGAGACTTCCTTCGTCGTCAAATGCCATTCGCACTTGATGCTAGTGAAGAATCAATGAAGGTAGACACCGAGAACCTGCGCGACTCTATGCTACAAGCCGTTTCAGGCTTGGCGCAAAGCATTCCTGCTTTAGCCGCTCAGGGTCAAGATGTCTCCGAGGTACTCAGACAAATGAGTGTCGTCATTGCTGCGAGGCAGAAGGGCACACCAATCGAAAAAGCGATTGAGTTGGCCTTCAAACCCCCAGAACCAGAACCTGCCCCACCAGAACTAGCGTTAGAATCAGGAATGGAAGCCAACATGTTGGGCTCCCCTGACGAAATGGCGCAGGCTGGTGGGGGTCAGGATCTTCCCGGAGGTCTACGTGAAAGTGGACGGATGAGAGAAGTGGCACCCGGACAGCAAGGCATGCCCGAAGGTGGCCGCCCAGACCTTATGAACTTGATGGCTTCTATCGGCTCTCAAGGTAAACCAAACTTGCAGGCTAGCGTTCAACGCAAGCAAGCGATATAGGAGGAGTTAGTTATGTGTATTTCTTGTGGATGTTGGATGGACCCAACGAGCGAAATGGGTGGCGATGGTAACCACCCAGAGGATTCCTACGTAATGCCCAATGTTAAAACGACTACGGCGGATAACGCTAACGAATGGCGGAAGTAATGGCTGCACCAGCGAAGAAGAAGAAGAATAAGCCTAAGGTGAATCTGAAAGCGCGTCCTGACACTACCCCTCAAGGCAGAGCAAACGCCAAGAAGGAAGCCGACCGGAAAGCCAAGATCAAAAAAATGGATAACGCCTATAAAGAGAAAGCCGCTAAGCCTGTAGATAAGGCAAAAGAGCGAGCGAAAGAAGCCGCCAAGATGAAGAAGATTAAAGAACAATCCGGCTATTGAGATCGAACCACCCGACAAGTGAAGGATGAGTAATGCAACCAAACAAAGGAACACACGGTAAGCCCAATGTGGCTCAACCAGTACAAGGCGCACCCGGTGCTAAGAGCACCGACTGGGACAAGATTAAGTTCGGCGCTCCCGGTGGCAAAGGTACCAAAGGAACAAAGTAGTTCAATCCGAGAAGACGATCAAGGGAGTTGTTAGCAATGACACGAAACGATATAGGCATTCACGTCAACTTCCTTGATCTCTCTCTGGCTATTGTAGCCGACGGGGTGGCTTGGTCCCCTGATGTTGCTGATGACATGACACGACGCATGAAGGGCCTACTTGATGACAGCGTTTCGACGCTAGTCCAGTACGGTTTCATGCAGGACGAGATTGACCAAGGCGACATTGAGTCAGATCCTGACGAGAAGGAAGACGACGAAGAAGAAGAGGAAGAGCCGGGTAACCGCCCCTCTAAAGAACTTATTGATCCTAACGTGATCTTCCTGATGGAACAAGAATTTGGAGAAGGCAATGGCTGAACAACATGGCGGGAAACGTACGCCTAGGAACCCGGCCCCTGTGAGTGGACCCGGTAAACTCAGTCGCAGGACTGATGGTGGCCCACAGCAGGTTAACGCAGACATGACCGGCATGGATTACGGCGACAACCAAGACTTTAATGATATGCAAGCAAGCGCACCTATGGCCGCATCCAAGCCACAGTTACCAAAGGACACGGCCCCTGCAAGGGGTGGCGGAAGCATGCCTGCTCCTACAGGTGGATTGTTTAGTCCTAGTCAACGCCCAACCGAGCCGGTAACTGCCGGTGCTTCTTTCGGACCCGGCGCTTCCCCCGCTTCGCGGGTAACCAGCAGACCGCAACTTTCAAGCATATACGCACGAATGGCTAATGAGAATCCCACCCCAGAGACACTTGATCTTCTTGCCATGGCTCAAAGACTAGGGTACTAGTTGAATCCTAGTGATGTTAGAGATAGTTTTAACACGAAGGCCGCTAAGTCGCGGAATAAAGCGAAGCCTGTCGTAAGGGAAGAACCTCTAGTCAAGCAAAGTAAGTCCACTCCCGACCATCTTGGTCAACCGGAGGACTCACCTACTTCCATTCGCCCCACGCCTCGTCTTGACGCGATTGAAGCGGCACCTGATCTTGACCCTGAGCGTCCGGGGTCTGAGTACATCTCAGACACAGAAGACACGATGTACAAGCAAGAAGCCATCAATGCGAGCATCCGTCAGCAGGCTAAGATAGAGCAGAACAAGGCTCGCTTGGTAGGGAACCCTATCACCATAGAAGAGGCCGTACAGCGTGTCCGCACGACGGACACTGGCCTTAGAGTCAACCCGGTCACGGGTGCATCGGTAGCGAACGGGGACGTTTATAGCAAGCGTCCATACACCATTGCAGAAATAGACGCAGTCGCGGAGAGGCGTTTCCCTTTACTCGCAATGCAGGCGAAGTCTTCGGGGCTTAGCCGAACAGAACAGACACAAGCGATCAGCCTACCTTTGGCTATTGATGCAGTCCAAAGAATCGCGTCAACCCAGAATGAAACTCGTAAACAACAGATCGTTAACACCATGGGTCCTGACATGCAGGCCCTCGTTGTGGATGTGTACGAGGCTTGGGTCGCTGAGTCACAGAAGAAGTCCCAGAAGCGGGAAGAAGAGGGCTCCACTGGCGAGAACCTTGTCACAGACGCTATCGGCTGGATCTGGGATCATGGGGTAGGGCAGGCGTTTGACGCTACCATCCGTGGAATGGATCAAATGAAGCAGGGTGGTCTAGCACTCTCTTACATGTCTAGTGGCAACTCGTGGTCAGATTCTCTCGCGGCAGCCGAGCCGGGATCATACGACCAAAACATGATTGAGTATTCTAAAGAATACTTTGGTGAAGAGGTTACTGAAGTCATCATGGAAGTGATTTCGGCTGAGGATTCCGAGGACCCTCAGAAGGAAGTCGCTAAACTGTGGGACAAGTATTCTACTCTTGAGAGCCTAGAAAAACTGAGCATCCTAGAGCAAACCCTATCCAAGTCCGCCTACAACCAAGATACCCTAAATGCTATTACCTACCTGCGCTCAGCAGAGACCGGCAACATGGGTAACGCGCTTAACTGGAGTTTCGGTGCGATGCGTGGATGGGGACCTTTCCTAGGTTACAAGCCGGATGACATGACATCCGTAGATCCCCTCACACCCGAAGGCGTGAAGTACGCCCAGTCGGCTTTCTTCACTGGCGCACGAGATGCGACTAACATAGTATCAATGTTCGCTTACGATCCTTTCATGGTAGGTGGTCGCGCTAGAAGCGGGTACAAGGCCATGAGGTACGGCTTCAAGGACATGGACGCACTAGACATCGCTACCGTGTTCCAACAAAAAGCCACAAGAACTTTCTTTGATACGGTCGGTGCCGGATTAACCAAGATTGATAACGCGGATGATGCCGCGCAAGCCGCTCAAATGATGAATTCTCTTCGTTCACAGTACAAGAGATGGTTCACTTCTGATGCTCTTCAAACTCTTCGTACTGCGGGTGTGCGAACTGCTGACGATGCAGCAACATTCTTTGATGATGCCAAGAACTTGGAGTTGATGGTTTCTGGTCAAACCGCGAAGCGGAGTAAACAGTTAACGATCCCCAACATGATTACGTCTACTGCCGTAGCCAAGCGAGCCTCCCTTGTGGCTCGTGGGCTTACTTATGACCGTAAGGCTGCGGAGAACATTGATAAGATTTTCGGGCCGGGTGTAGCGGCGTTGCTTCCTGCGGAGGCACTTCCTATCGTTATCGCTAAACTTAGCGAAGTCGGTGGGGACAAGTTTGTTGGACATTTCTTGAGTGACTTTGTTTTTGCTAATGGTGAGGCAAGGAAAACTTGGATTGGCGCTGTCGTCCACAAGATTAAGCCCCAGAAGCAAGACAAGAAACGCTATGGTTACAAGCGCGATCCCGGTATCCGTTCAAGGATGGAGCGGGGCGCACGCATCATGGCACATGTTCCCGAACTAAGTAAGGGAATTAACATTGCCACGGGCAAGGATGCTTATAAAATCAGGGACATGATGATGTACGCTGGCATGCCTAAATACTGGGCTGACTACAGTGCTGACATGTGGCGAGTGATGAAGCCGGGAGAGCGTAAGCAATTCGCTTTAGGTATCGGGCGTAGCATGGGCTATGCCATGGGTATTGACATAGTTGATCCTGTTAATGGAACGAAACTGATTGATAACGTCATGTCGGGGATGCGACTTGGCGAGCAGTATGCTCCTAACTTTATCGACATGCCTGCTGTTCGTGCGGGTGTGGCTAGGCAGGCAGACATGGAAGACAGTCAGGTCCTTTATCATTACGGCAC
>Ga0222691_1000744_pt1 | contig 10401 bp, 7 predicted proteins | sample AntAcemetage1237_FD_179839 | JGI IMG/M metagenome (GOLD analysis project Ga0222691, IMG submission 179839) | Saline water microbial communities from Ace Lake, Antarctica - #1237 | ecosystem: Environmental > Aquatic > Non-marine Saline and Alkaline > Saline | place: Antarctica: Ace Lake... | reverse complement strand
AAATGACTGCGACTGAAGTACAAGTCCGGTTTGAATTGATGCAACGATTAATAGGCCCAACATTAGGCCGCATGGAAATGGAATATTTAAGACCAATTCTTAATCGTGTTTTTAATCTTATGTTACGCAAAGGCGCATTAGGCGACATACCTTCAGTATTAGAAGGTAAAGATATAAGGGTTAAATTTGTTGGCCCTGTCGCAAGAGCGCAAAGATTAAATGAGATAGCCGCAATAGAAAGATGGGTTGGTTCAATCCTACCAATGGCAGAGTTCAATCCTGAAGTATTAGACAACATCGACTTTGATAAGATAGCTGAAGAATCAGGTGTCCTTTATGGCATACCCGATAGATTAAGACGTTCTGAGTCTGAGAAAGAAACTATAAGACAGAAAAGGCAAGAACAACAAGCTCAACAACAAGCTATCGAACAAGGCTTGCAAGTTACAGAAGGAGTGAAAAATCTTGGCATCCAAGAAGGTAACCAATAAAGATTACGCGATTACGTTTGGTTCTGAGCAAGGTATAAGGGTCTTAACCGATCTCTTGACTTATCGTGACCGCATATCGTTTGATAAAGACTCACATCAAACGGCATTTAATGAGGGGCAGCGATCTATCGTCCTTCGCATTACATCAAAAATAAAAGACCTCGTTATGGAGATAGAGAATGGATAGCACTGAACAAGTGTCCGACTGGAAAGAAGGTTTATCAGAAGATTTACAAAGCAATACAGTAATACAAGAAACAAAAGATATAGAAAGTTTAGCTAACCAATTAGTTAGTTCACAAAAAATGCTAGGGGGTCGTGTTCCAATACCTGAAGCGGGTAACGATGAAGAATGGAATGAAGTATGGGGAAAGTTAGGTAAGCCTGAAGAATCAAGTGGCTATGATTTTAAAACACCTGAAAACGCAGATACAAACTTACAAGATTGGTTTCAAACTGCTGCACACGAATCTAACTTAACTAAAGCGCAAGCTAACAGCCTGTATGACAAATGGAATGAAATGGCTGGTGGTTTAAATACACAAAATGAAGAAGCATCTCAGAACGCATTAAAAGAAGCGACTGAGGCTATGAATAAAGAATGGGGCAAAGCTGCTGATCAAAACTTATCCATTGCTAAAAAAGCAATAGAAGAATTTGGTGGCGACAACCTTAAAAAGTATTTAGATGAGTCAGGGTTAGGCAATAACCCTGAACTTCTAAAGTTTGCCCATAAAGTAGGCAAAGAGTTATTAGAAGATAATGCTCTTGGTGATGGTCGATCTGACTTAACCTTAACCCCTGCTGAAGCGCAAATGAAAATTGCGGAAGCTATGAATAACCCAAATCATTTATATCATCCGAATAATTCGATGAAGCCTGGACACAATACAGCCGTAGCAGAAATGCAAAAACTGTTTCAACAGGCTCATCCTGAAGGGTAGCTGAAAAGTCCTTTATTAGTACGCTAACCACGCTAGGTTGTAGGGTCTGTTCCACAGGTAGCCCAAAAAAAGTTCACACAAAAAAATAACTTTTGGAGGGATACCTATGAGTACCCAAATCACAACTGCATTTGTCGAGCAGTATAAAGCTAACATTCTTATGTTAGGTCAGCAAAAGGGTTCGCGCCTTGCTGCTACCGTTAAGAACGAAGCTGTAACAGGCAAGAACGCTTACATCGAGCGTATAGGTGCTACAGCCGCAGTAGATGCGACTTCACGCCATGATGATACACCTCAGATTGACACACCTCATTCACGCAGACGATTAAGCCTCGTAACTTCACGTTGGGCAGACTTGATTGATAACCCTGATAAGGTTCGTATGTTGATTAGTCCTGAGTCTCCTTATGCTATGAACGCTGTTGCTGCAATGGGTCGTCGTAAAGATGATCATATTATCGCTGCTGCTTCTGGCAATGCTTACTCTGGTGTTGCGGGTGCTACGACTGTAGCTCTACCTTCAGCACAGAAAGTCGTTGTTGCTAACCACACGTATGATAGTGGCTCTGGTGATGTTGGCTTAACAGTAGGTAAGTTAATCGCTGCTAGGGAAATATTGGATGCTTCAGAAATTGATTCTGATGCACCTCGTTTCTGTGTCCTTAACGCAAAGCAAGTTTCTAACTTGTTGACCGCTACGGAAATAGGTTCTAGCGATTATAACTCTGTCAAAGCTCTTGTTCACGGTGAGATTAATACCTTTATGGGTTTTAGTTTTATTCGTACTGAACGAATAGCTGCTGATAGTTCCGCAGATCAACTTGTTCTTTGCTACTCGCAACCCGCAATCTGTTTAGGTAACGGCTCAGATGTTTCAGTCCGTATATCAGAACGAGCAGATAAAAACTATGCCACTCAGGTTTTCACTGAAATGGATTTAGGCGCGACTCGCGTAGAAGACGAAGGCGTAGTTGAAATCGCCTGTGACCCATCTTAAGGAGGGATTATAAATGGCTATTACAACTCAAAAATCAACTGAGTACGCAAACGCTACCGCTACTCCTGTCGTTAAAAATGGAACGACAGAAATGCACGGTCGTGTTCGTTGTGCTTTTTTCACTCACACCCAAGACGGAGCAGGTGACGCAGGTTCAAGCGTTGCGCTATGTAAACTCCCTGCGGGTAAAGTACGTCTTTTAGGCTCTCAGTCTAAAGCGTACGTCAACTGGACAACATCTTCAGCTACTCTCGACTTAGGTTGGGATGCTTATACTAATCTTGATGGAGCGGCTGTTGTAGCCAATCCTGATGGACTTGTAGACGGCTTAGATGTTGACGCAGTAGGTATGCGGACGTTTGAAGGTGCTGTTGCAGCTAACCTTTTAACTGGCGGTACTTATGTATTTGAAAGTAATGGAGGCGTTGTTATTCGTGCAACGTCACCTGGAGCAATGGCCGATTTAGATGACCTTGTTGGTTACTTCTTTTATGTAGTTGACTAAACCAAATTGGGGCTAGCAATAGCCCCTTTTCTTTGAGGCTCAAATGACTTCTGAAGCTACTATCTGTTCAAACGCTTTATCTCTTTTAGGCGATGATCCAATTACGTCACTAACAGATGATTCTACTCGCGCTCGTTTATGTAATCGTTTCTACGCAGCAACTAGGGATTCTTTATTAAGATCGTATCCTTGGAACTTTTCTATAACGAGACAACAACTTTCACAAGAAGTTGCTACTCCCACCTTTGAGTTTACCTATCAATACGCATTACCTGAAGACCCTTATTGCTTAAGAGCATTAAAGACAGATGATGATTATGAGAAATGGAAAATAGAAGGAAGGAAATTAGTAACTGATTCTTCTACTGTCTACTTACAGTACATAGCAAGAATAACAGACGTTAATCAATTCGATTTATTATTTACTGAAACACTTGAATATAGATTAGCCGAAAGAATGGCTTGGCCTATCACTCAAAACAATACATCTGTTCAAGTTTTTAATTCACTCTTTAAAGAAAAACTAAGTGAGGCAAGAACAATGGACGCGCAAGAAGGTTTTGGCGAAACATGGGATGCAGACGATTTAATTATAGCTAGAGCAGAAGTTCTTTAATGCCTAGAATATCGCCTGTATATACTAACTTTACATCAGGGGAACTCTCGCCACGATTAGAAGGGAGAGTTGACTTTGCTAAATATTACAATGGTGTTAAGACACTGGAAAACTTTATTGTTCTGCCTCATGGTGGCGTAAAGAGAAGAGCAGGAACACACCACGTAGCAGAAGTAAAAGATTCAACTAAATCAACTCGTTTAATTCCTTTCGAGTTTAATACCGACCAAGCCTATATTATTGAGATGGGCGACACCTACTTTAGATTCTTTAAAGATAACGGTGTAATAAACGAAGCGACCCAAGTTATAACGGGTATCACTCAAGCTAGTCCTGCTGTAGTAACAATTGCGGGGCATCCTTACTCTAATGGTGACGTAGTTGATATAGCGTCTATCACGGGGATGACAGAATTAAACGGCAAGAGATTTACTGTAGCTAATAAAGCAACAGACACGTTTGAGCTAACAGGTGAAGATTCTACCGCTTATACTGCTTATTCTTCTGGTGGCACAGCAGCAAGAGTTTATGAAATAGCAACGCCTTATTTAGAAGCAGACTTATTTCAAGTACAGTTTGTACAAAGCGCAGACACTATGTATTTTGTTCACCCTAGTTATGCACCAAGAAAACTGACCAGAACAGGCCATACTTCTTGGACACTAACAACCGTTACTTTTATTGACGGCCCATATCAAGACGACAATATCACAGCTACTACAATGAACCCTTCTGTTTCAACAGGTACAGGAACATTAACAGCAAGCGTCGCTTATTTTAACGCTAATATGGTAGGTGGTTATTTTAAACTTCACGGTGGTTATGCTTTAGTTACCGCTTACACAAGTACAACAGTAGTAGACATAACAATACAAGCAACCCTATCAGCAACTACAGCTACAACGGTATGGGCTGAGGGGTCTTGGTCTGATTACAGAGGCTATCCCGCAGCGATAGTTTTTTATGAGCAAAGGTTAATGTTTGCAGGGTCAACAAATCAACCCCAAACAATATGGGGATCGGTTTCAGCAGACTTTGAAAACATGAAAGCAGGAGTCGAGACTGACGACGCTATTATTTATACTATCGCTTCTAACAAGGTTAATGTAATTAGGTGGTTGGCTTCTGCGGGTAGATTAATTGTAGGAACAGCAGGAGGCGAGTTTACAGTAACATCAACAAGCGATGCTCCTTTATCACCTAGTAACGTATCAGTTAAGAAACAAACAAGTTACGGTTCTTCCAGTATCCCGCCTATACAAATTAGAAACATCGTTATTTTTGTACAAAGAGCAGGGAGAAAGCTAAGAGAGTTTTTCTTTCGCTTTGAACAAGATTCTTATGTTGCTCCTGATATAACTATATTATCAGAGCATATTACTAAGCCCTCTATTACTTCATTAGATTATAAGCAAGAAAGTGACTCGTTAGTGTGGGCGGTTAGAAGTGATGGCAAATTACTCTCTATGACATACGAAAGAGATCAAGACATAGTTGCTTGGGCTAGACAAATATTTGGCGGAGTATTTAGCACAGGTAGCGCAGTATGTGAGTCTGCTGCCTCTATTCCTATCTCAGATAGAGATCAAACTTGGGTCATTAATAAAAGAACAATCAATAGCGCAACAGTTCGTTATGTTGAATACATGGATGAAAAGCAATGGGTTGGCGCAACGTCTTTTCAGTGGGAAGATTTAAACACTGATTCAGCATTAACTTATGACGGATCAGCTATTACCACTGTTACAGGGTTAAATCACTTAGAAGGTGAAACTGTAAAGATTATTGCAGACGGTTCGCTTCATCCTGATAAGACAGTCGTTAGTGGATCAGTCACTTTAGATAGATCGGCTTCAGAGATTGAAGTAGGGCTTTCATACACCTCTACGTTAAAAACATTACGCCCTGATATACAACAACCTTTAAACACCATCCAAGGCAAATCTAAAAGATGGAATGAAGTTATTGTAAGGTTTCACGAAACATTAGGCGGAAAGATAAACGGGGATACTATTGATTATAGAACCTCTGCTGATGAAATGGATCAAGCTCCTGCTTTATTCACAGGGGATAAAAGAATATCTAACCTTGGTTATGACAAAGAGGGTCAAAACACTATTACACAAGACACCCCTTTGCCTATGTCAATTATTATGATTACAGGAACGCTTGGTGTATTTGATTAAACCGTTTGAGCCTAAGCATGTAGAAAACTTAAGGCTTGATGATCAAATGTTATTAGATTTAGGAGGGTTAAATGAAAAATCACCTTCTTACTCCGGGTTTATTGATGGCTCTTATGCTTTTAGCGCAGGGATAATAAACAACTTAGGCATGGGGACAGTATGGGTTTACACCACGCCTTTAATAGAAAAACATCCTATCTGGTTTACAAAGTCAATAAAAAATTTATTAAATGCAGGAACAGATCTGTATAAGTTTGAAAGAGTACAAGCAACCGTATTAAAAGAAAACGTCAAAGCTCAAAAGTGGATTGAATACTTAGGGTTTGAAAAGGAAGGTCTTATGAGAAAATTTATTGGTGGCGATCATTACTTGTACGCGAGGATAACCTAATGGCAGCAGCAGCCCCCCTTTTACCTTATATAAGCGCATTCGCTTCAGTTGCTTCTGCTGTCAGCTCGTTTAGCGCGGGTGATGACGCAAGAGAGCAATCAAGCATAGAAGCTCAAAAGGAAAGAAACAGAGCTACAGCGGAAGCACGAATACGTAGACAAGATGCGGAGTCATTAAAAAAACGACAAAGAGGATCGTTTGCCGCTTCAGGTGTTCGTGTCAATACAGGTACGCCTTTGTTGCTTCAAGCTGACTCATTGCAAGCAGGAGAAGAAGACGCATTAAATATATTAAACAACTCTATTTTTGAAGTAGGAACTATTAATGCTACAGGGCAAGCCGCAAGAAACAGAAAAAGATCAGAAGGTTTTAATACCTTGTTGACTGGTGGAGTTACTTTTGCAAACTCATTCTAAAGAACGCAGGAATTAAATGAAAATACCATTTCAAGGCAACCAAAGAGTGCTGCCCCAAGGCGGTAATACTACTAATATTGGATTAGCAGCGCAGAATCCAGGAGCTAAAGTATTAGATGCTATTGCCAGTATTACAAACAACATGGCAGTACAACAAAGAACAGCAAAGGTTAATACAGAGTCATCAAGAATACTCTCTGAGTTATCAGTCGCTTCTGCAAAGGATGAATTAAGTTTGCAAGGTGAGATTGACCCTGAAGCATTTAAAGCGGGAATGAGTACGTTAGCTCAAAACCGTATTAAGGATATTCGTGATAATACCGATCCTTCCGTACTAGCTAATATAGAAAATAAATTAGTAGAGTATGAGGCAAGATCAGCTATCAAAGCGGAGAAAGGTTCTTTTACAAGACTTAACGCTAAGATTAATTCAGATATTGATGAATCAAAAAGAGAGCTAACAGAAACACCCGCAGGAAGTATTGGTGAAGTAATTAACAGAGCCAACTTAGTTGAGAAACAACTTAATGATGCTGTAGGCGCAGGGGCTAAGAAAGAAGTATCAGCAAGAGCCGAGCTTGATAATTTCGAGTCAGAGTTATTCAATACGCATCTTGAGAACATAAGCACAAGGTTCCTAGAGGAAGCATTAGCCGAGCCTGATCTAATACCTTCATTTATAGAACAGTATAATGAATCTATAGACGAAGCCGCTAAAAGAAATGTTATAGACAACCCTAATAAAGCTAAAAGGGAATTTAAGGAAGCAATAAACTTAAATAACTTTAACAGGGAATTAGGGGAAGGCGGCGTTGATCAAGCTAAAACATTATTAAGCACATTAAGTAATTCTCAAAAGATAACGGCTAATGAGTTAATTGAGAAAAAAGAAAAACAAGTAATTAAAGAACAAGAAAAGAAAGTATCTGATGCTCAAGATGCTAATCACTTAGATGCTAAACAATTCATTCTTGAAAATGGTTTGAGTGGCGAAGGGTTAGATGCTTACATAGAGAATCAAAAAGATGTAGGTGCGGGGTTTGGTCAGAAGAACCTAGTATCAATACTGTCATTTGCAGAAGGCAGAAAAGACAAACAGAAAGTTAAAGACAAAGCTCAGATAGAAATTAAAGCTATTACCGAAAATGGTGGCTTTTTAAACCCTAGCTTAAAAGATCATAGAGAACATGCACAAGAGATGTATAACGGCACTGATAAGACCGTAGAGAGTTTAGTCGCTGTATCCACTCAATTAAGCATAGTGCCATCTGAGTTTAAAGAACAAACAAGAACTGCTTTCTTAAGTGGTGATGTAGAATCAATAGTAGATGTTGCTGATAAAGTAGAAGCCTTAAGGAAATCTGATCCTGAATTATATTCTCAACTTCCACAAGAGAGAAAAAAGTTAACAGAGCTTAATCAATTAACAAGGGCAGGGCTTGACCCACAAAAAGCACTTGACTTAATTAAAGAGAAATCATCCCGTACAACAGAAGAAATTAATTTAATAAAAGCTAATTACAATACAGAAATAAAAGCATTAGATCAGGCTAGTAAAGCCAATGCCTCCACTTCATCAACAGGTAATAAAAATTACCTAAAGGAAAAAATAAATGATGACTTTGGCGGCTCGTCAGCAGGCTTAATTAAAGGACTATTTACTAAAGATAAAGTTTCAGTTAAAGGTGTTGAGCTATTTGGTGCTACAGCCGCAAAGAATATTATAAAAGGGGAATTATTCGGGGAATTATTCAATAAGGAAGATATTTCCTTGTCCCCTAATACAAGCTCTAGTTTTGACGCGCTAGTTAGAGCGCACTATGAGGGCATGGCTGTACCTGACATTAAGTTAGCTAGAGAGTTAGCTTATGACGATATAAGAGTAACGACAGAAATAGATAAGTCATTACCTAAAGCCCCTGCCTTAAGATTTAAAACAAGCGATATAGTTGAGCGATCAAAAAGAGACTTTGCTAATAAGATAGAGGGTCTTTCTGATGAAGAAATAAAGCAAGAAGCTAAAAACATTCAAGAAACATCTGCGCCCTTAATTGAGAAATACAATCAGATTAAAGCTGATGTAAAGTCAGGTAAAAATGTTGACTTTAAAGAAGCCGAATCAATATTTAATGAACTACAAAAACAAGAAGGTAAAGCGGAAATTATATCTAACAATAGCAATCATAAAGGCTTTTTTGATAACTTAGACTTTGGTTCATGGAGAGATGGAGGTCTAGCGGGAATAGTTCGATGGGGCTTTCGTAGAGCGACAGAAAATAAAGAAGACGAGATTCATGCGGGGCTAAGACAATCTATTGTAAATGATCTCGATAAGTCTTCAGGTAAAGATAAAAAAATCATCCAAGAACAACTAAATGATCTTGATGATAATTGGCAAAACATGATGGTTGAAAGATATTATGACTTCAATCAACTAGCCAATAAAGAAGATGAAGATTTTGATTATGGTGCTTTATGGACAGCCGCTAAAGATAACCCAGGTGGTATGGCAGCAAACATGGTTAATGCGCTTATAGCTGATCCTCAATATGCTTTAATTCCTATGGGAGCGTTAAGGACTGCTGCTCTTGGCGCACAGGTTACAGCAGGAATGACTAAAGGCGTTGTTAGACTAACCACTATTACATCAGGCGCGGTAGGGGCTTCTAGTTTAGGTGCTGTTACTGAATTACCTATCTCTATGGCAAGACAGTTAGGCGAGAATGATTTTATTAGTGAGAGCAGAACAAAACAAGAAGTAGGCTTTGTTGCTGTTGCTGCCCCTTTATTTGCAGGCACATTATTCGCTGTAACTACAGGTCTACCTAGATTAATGAAAGCTAACCCTAAAGCTGAAGCAAAAATAACTCAGTCTATTGAAGATGGGTTAGTTGAAGGGAAAACTTTAAAACAATCTGTATCTCAAGCGTTTGAAGGAATGGGATTAAAAGATGATATACCCGCAGCATTAAAAGAAGTCGATAACTTAAAGCCTAATGATCCTTTAATGGCTTTATTGAAGTCTACTGATGAAGGCTTTGATTTAAAGAACCCTACTAAGAAGAAAGGCACGATTGACTTTGAGTTAGTTAAACCAGAGAAGATAGAGCCTACAACTTCAAAAGGCGCATCTGAGCCTAAAGATACAACGGGTATTATTGAATACTACAAGGGAATAGATGTTGAGGGATATAAACTTGAATCACCTGAACAAGTAGCCGCTAGAACTGGCGTATGGGATAACGGTATTAATTTTGTTCGTGAGACCGATGAAATAATACCCGGTGCGGGTAAAGTTAAAGTCAGAGAAGAACTTAAACTTACTGAAAAGAATGTTATAGATAGTTGGGAAAACTTAAAATTAGTTGAATATAAAGATTTAGTCCCTGAGTCTGCCTTCGTTAAAGGCAATGATATTTCATTATCAGGCACTAGAACATCTTTAGGCAAAACAACTCCATTTAGTAAGCAAACAGGCAATGTTGATCCTAAATTAGCAGGGGCTATGACTGTTATAGGAATAGGCGCATTGGTTGGTGGCAATGATGATGGTGTTCAAGGGGCTGTTGAAGGGGCTGCATTGGTTGGTGTTGGTTTAGCTATTGGGGCAACAGGACTTAGATTAACTAAGGCTATGAGTGCTAAAGCTAAAGTAGCTTTAAGCAAGCCTATTAACTTTGATCACTTGTTCCAAAAGAGACGAGGCGATATATTAGTAGCGCAAAGACATAACTCGATTCTTGCAGAATCAATTATAGAAGCGATCCCCGATAAAGCCAGACGAGAAGCAATTACTCACCATCTTGACGGAGACACAAAGGTAAAATTAACGCCTGATGAATTAAAAATGGCGAA
>Ga0222691_1000742_pt1 | contig 10404 bp, 18 predicted proteins | sample AntAcemetage1237_FD_179839 | JGI IMG/M metagenome (GOLD analysis project Ga0222691, IMG submission 179839) | Saline water microbial communities from Ace Lake, Antarctica - #1237 | ecosystem: Environmental > Aquatic > Non-marine Saline and Alkaline > Saline | place: Antarctica: Ace Lake... | reverse complement strand
ATGACAGAATTAAAAATATTCATCGAAGAGATGAGATCAACAAGCAGTGCCACTGAGAAATCTGCGATTATTGCGCGTAGTTCAACGTTTATACACGATGTACTCGAAGCAACATATAACCCCTACAAACAATATCATACCACCAGTAAAACATGTTTAAAAAATAGTGAATTGGTAGCTTATGGTAATACTACTCCATTACTTTCACTATTGAAAATGTTAAATACTCGGGAAGTAACAGGACATGATGCAATAAAATTGGTAAATAGATTTGCTCAATCTAATATTGATTGGGATTTGATTTATAAAATCATTGATAAAGATTTAGATATTAGAATTGGTGCTAAAGGTATTAATAAAGGTGTTCCAGGTTTAATCCCAACATTTTCCGTTGCATTAGCAAAAGAATTTGAAGATGGGAAGTATAAATGGGGTGAGGGGTGGTATACATCTAGAAAATTAGATGGTGTTAGGTGTTTAGCCAGAGTTAATACTGAGGGGAAATGTACACTATTTAGCAGAACAGGTAAAGAATTCACCACATTAAATAAAGTAAAAGAAGCAATTGAAGCGACAGGTATAATTAACGTTACATTTGATGGTGAGATTTGTTTAGTTGATGCTAAAGGGAATGAAGATTTTCAAGGTGTCATGAAGCAGTTGAGACGTAAAGATCACCAAATAGCCAACCCAGCATATATGATATTTGATATGCTTGATAATAAAGATTTTGATAATGCCAAAGGAAATGAGATTTTAGAAAAAAGATTACATACTTTAAGAAGTTGGTGTGGTGGTGGTTTTATTAACAATAATATCTTACGTTATACCCAACAATATAGGATAACTGGGGATGATCATTTACAGGAGTGGGTTAAAATAGCTTCGGATAATAAATGGGAGGGTGTTATGTTACGTAAGAATGTTGGGTATGAAGGTAAACGTACTAAAAACTTAGTTAAAGTTAAGAAATTCTTCGACGCTGAATATAAGGTTGTTGGTTTTGATGTTGACAACCATGAAGTTGTTAGAGATGGAAAATCTGTTACAATGCAAATGTTAGCTCAAGTTTATATTGAACATAAAGGTCACAAGGTAAAGGTTGGAAGTGGTTTTACCCAAGAACAACGTTTACAATATATGGATGGTTCAATTGTTGGTAAAACAGTTTGCATCCAATACTTCAGTGAAACTTACAATGACAAAGGTGGGATAAGTTTAAGATTCCCAACATTAAAATACGTTTATGAGGGTAAAAGAGATATATAACATATGAAAAGGTGATTAAATTAAATACAATAATAAACTTATGATAGAAAACCATGAATATGTAGTTGAAAATGAAGAGATTGTATTGAAGGAAATATCTAAATTAAGATCTACCAATTATAATAGGTTTACATGGTGGAGAAGATTTACCCCAAAAAAAACACAACTGGATCCAAAATCCCCCCTATTAAATAAAATCAAGAATGGAGATTTAGCATTTTCTCACTATTGGTGGCAGGCCAAATATACTGAAATGGAGATGAATAGTAAAAAGCAAATAACGATGGATTCAAACCATTGGGTTGAAGCCACTACTATTGACCGCGCTCGTAGAAAACGCTTATATGAAGATTTTGAAAAAGACGAAAAAGGGAAATTAGCCTATATTAGAAAACAATTTCCTAAAGAATTCTACATGACTTGTGAAGATTATGATAGAGAAGTAGAATTATTTGGGGGCACGCTATCGGAGTTATATAACCATTGTGTTATGGTTTATAAAAAGAAAATGATAATTAAATAAATTAGGCTAATTAAAAATAAGTTATTATATTAAAATAAATAAAAATAGTTATATGATTGTAAACCATGAAGTACCTAGATGCTTGTTAAAGGTATCACCTGAATTTAATGAGTATGATTTTTGCTTACCTCACTTATTAGATCAAGATAAAGATTATTTGTCCTATTTTAAATGGGCAAAGGAACAAGGACGCTATATTGTTATGGACAACTCCCTACATGAATTAAAAGATATAAATGGGGGACATGGTTATAACCATGATCGTTTAAGATATTGGATTAACGAATTAGAACCTAATGAATTCATAGTACCTGATGTTTGGATGGATTGCCCCAAAACCGTAGCACAAGCTAAATATTGGAAACAGTATCCATACCCCACAAACACAAAACCAATAACAGTAATTCAAGGACATAATGAACACGAAGCGTACTTATGTGCTGATTTATTATATGGTTTAGGTTATAACAAATTATGTGTATCTTACGGTGCTACTTGGTATAATGATTTCTTCCCACATAGTAACGTGGACATGGGGAAGGCATTAGGTAGAGTACGGTTTGTACAGGATTTACTCCAACTTAAACATTTAAAAGGTTTGAAATTACATTTATTAGGATGTACCATCCCATCAGAATTTGGTTGGTATGATAACCACCCCCAAATTGAATCAATTGATACTTCAAACCCAGTAATGGCGGCCCTAGAAGGAATTAAATATAAAGAACACGGTTTAAATTCCAAACCAAAAGCTAATATGAACGACCATTTTGATATGGAATATGGTGAGCTTGATTACAATATGGTTAGTTATAATGTAAAGAAATTTAGAAAAATAAACAACCTTTAAAAGTAATGCGCAATAAATTAGGCTCCCCAGCCAAATGTTCGTATATTTACGGGGTAAATGGGGTTAATGTTGATCCGGTTATAAAATAAAGGTTATGATAGAATATAAAGTAAAGGTTACAGAAAATAGTACAACATGGTTCAACTTAGAAGGTAAACTTCATAGAGAAGATGGTCCTGCTGTGGAGTATACAAATGGATATAAATCTTACTATATTAAGGGTAGAAACTTAACCGAAGAAGAATTTAATAATAGGACTAAAACTTGCGAAGGTAAGATTGTAGAGATTGAAGGTGTGAAGTATAAATTATCTAAAGTATAAAAATTATGAAAGAATACAAAGTAATAGTAACAGAAAATAGTACAACATGGTTTAATTCAAAAGACCAGTTACATAGAGAAGATGGTCCTGCTGTTGAGAATGCAAATGGAGATAAAGTTTACTACATTAACGGTAAAAGACATAGAGAGGATGGTCCAGCCGTATTTGCCGATGGTGATAAATTTTACTACATTAATGATGAACTTCATAGAGAAGATGGTCCAGCTATAAAATATAACAATGGAGATAAATGGTATTACATTAATGGCAAATGTCATAGAGAAGATGGGCCTGCTATTGAATATGCAGATGGAAATAAAGCTTACTACATTAACGGTAAATGTCACAGAGAAGATGGTCCAGCTATTGAGAGGGAAAATGGATATAAAGCTTACTACATTAAGGGTAAACTTCATAGAGAAGCCGGGCCCGCTATTGAATATGCAAATGGAGATAATTATTATTACATTAAAGGTAAATTCCATAGAGAAGATGGTCCTGCTGTTGAGAATGCAAATGGAGATAAATGGTATTACATTAAGGGTAAATTCCATAGAGAAGATGGGCCTGCTGTGGAGTATACAAATGGATATAAATCTTACTATATTAATGATAAACGTCATAGAGAAGATGGGCCTGCTATTGAATATACAGATGGGAATAAATATTACTACATTAAGGGTAAGGAATTAACCGAAGAAGAATTCAATAATAGAACTAAAGCCTGTGAAGGTAAGATTGTAGATATAGAAGGAGTTAAATATAAACTATCTAAGGTATAGAGTTATGAAAGAATACAAAGTAAAAGTTATGCATAAAATACATATAGTATTTATTAAATGGCTTACAAACAAATTAGGATTTAAGATTGTAATGCTTAAAGCAAAATCAGGAAATATCACCATAGAGGGAGATAAAGAACTTCTCCGTTATGTGGATACAACAGGATATTTTTTTAAGAAAGATCCACTAAAAAGAGAATACCCTAAACCACATCAACCCTCACTCGTAAGACCATTAACACCTGAACAATTAAAGGAGTTAGGAATACATATTAATGTAGATGTAACGGATTGTAAAAACTACAAAGAATCGTCTATGGTACAGGATTTAATTTTAAACAAAAAAGTGAAAATCAATATATTTCAAAATAATAAAATAAAATAGAGATTATGACAGAATATGAAGTAATAGTAATAGAAGATATTACAAGATGGTACAACTTAGAAGGTAAACTTCATAGGGAAGATGGACCTGCTATAGAGTATAAAGGTGGAGATAAATATTACTACCTTAATGGTAAATTTCATAGAGAAGATGGACCTGCTGTAGAGCTTGCAAACGGAGATAAATATTTCTACATTAATGGTAAACTTCATAGAGAAGATGGTCCTGCTATTGAATATAAAAATGGATATAAAGCTTACTATATTAATGGTGTCAATTTAACCGAAGAAGAATTTAATAGTAGAACTAAAACCTGTGAAGGTAAGGTTGTAGAGATTGATGGTGTTAAATATAAATTAACTAAAGTATAACTACGATTAAATTAACCCACCCATCATATACTATTCGTATATTTACATATAAATAAGGTTAATAATGATTAATAATTTAAAATAAACAAACATGGAAAATACAATGATGTCACTTTATGACTACACCGGAAAAAAAGATGAGAATGGGATGGGGTTAAAAGTTCACGCATATTCAATACTTAGAAAACAACCATTTAAACAAAGGGAATTAGATTTACCAACTTATAAAGGTAAAGTATTCTTATATACTAGAGAATTTCTACACGAGTTTTTTGAAGTAAATAAAATAGAAAATGAATTTTTAACACTTTACAACTATTTAGGTAAAGCCTCAGGTAAAGAATTAGGTAGAGTAGTTTGTATTGAAGCTGTTAAATTAGGAGAATTAATAAAAGAAATACCTATTTCAAACCCTAAATATGAGGGTAATGTACATGCTTACCGTAGGGAATTTTTAGATAAATATTTTAAAAACAATTAAAATGTCGCACCTGTGGAATGATTTTATGGATGAAAGGATAAGAGCATTATCAAATGTTAATTACTTACCTAAAAGAGTATTAGATATAGGGGCTAATTTGGGTCAATTCTACAATTCCTTCACCAATATATTCCCCAACATAGAAATATTAAGTATTGAAGGTAATCCTAAATGTGAGGAATTCCTAAAAATTGTAAACCCTAATTATAAAATGTGTATGTTGTTAGATACAGAAAAAGAAGTATCTTTCTACACCCAAACCTCGGAAGGTAATAATAGTGTATGTGGTGGTTCCTCGATTTATAAAGAAACAACCCCATTTTACAAAAACCCCCATGAGGTAAAAATCAAAACAACTACTTTAGATTCAATTGTAAACCCAACAACCGTATATGATTATATTAAAATCGATGTACAGGGAGCTGAATTAGATGTAATTAAGGGGGGGTTGCATACGATATTAAATAGTTCTTTTTTGCAGTTAGAATTATCTATACTTAAATATAATGAAGGTGCCCCATTAATAGGGGATATAATATCGTTCCTAAATCCTTTAGGATTTAAAGTGTTTGATATAGGAAGCTTAAATTACTGGAACGGTAAATTAAACCAATCAGATTTCTTATTTATTAATGATAACAAACTAAAACATAAATTAGAATTATAATGGCATTAAAAAAACAAACAATAAGGTTTAATCATAAAATCTACATAGATAGAAATAAAAACCCATCAGATAAAGAAGAAATTATTTCTCTTAGTGAAGATTGGAACGAGATACAGGAAAATTTCTTTAGGAAAATGCTAAAACAAGGAGGTATTTTTAAAGTTAATGGTGTTGAGTTTAAAGTTATATTAGATGAAAGAAGTGATCTAGATTCTAAAGGGAATCGCCCAATAAAACCCCTAATATTACCTGGGGAGAGAACATTCTAAAATGTAAATACTTAAAAACAGGATTAGCCTATTAATGTCAGGTATTTATAAAAATAAATAAAATATGAGTATAAATGTTATAAAATTAACATCTCTTTTAGAAGAGCATTTATTAGAGATTGGAGATTTAAAAAATATAACTCCTTACAATATAAATAACAGGGGGGATACTAGATATAAATTTGAAATTGAAGATGATAATATAGTAGATGTTATTTTTAGTAAAATCGGAAAGTCTGAAGTAGAAAATATTGACTTAGCTCCTATTTTTAAAAAATCTCAATTGAAAGGATTCTATAATTTGGGATATTCTATTAAAGGAATATCCACCCAGGCAAAATTTAGTAATACCCGAGAACTACTAAAAATAATGGCTACTCTAATGGAGGTTGTTAAAGATTTTTTGGAAGGTAAAGAATTAATTTGTATCTTGATATTTGAAGAAAATAAGGATGAATCCTTATCCTTTGCTAAAGGTCAAAAGAGTTTACTATATAAAAGTATAATAAGTCAAAACTTACCCAAGGGGTACATAAGTGGTCCTGCTAAATTTATAAATGTAGATGGATTAGCAATATCACCTAAAATATAAATAATTAAAAACAGGATTAGCCTATATCCTATTAATACCGGGCATTTATAAATTATACTAACAATGCAAAAACAAAAAGATCACGTAGTAGTTTCATTAAGTGGGGGATTAGATTCAAGTACACTATTATTAAGGTGCTTGGGGGAATATCAAAGCGTAGTTTGTATCTCATTTGATTACGGCCAAAAACACAGAGTAGAATTAGAAAGAGCTCAATCGTTAGTAAAATACCTCCAAGACCAAGGGTTTGAATTAACCCACCAAATAATAACATTAGGGGGGTTGTCTAATCTACTGGTAAGCGGTTTGATAGATAATGGATCTATGGAAATGAAAAAGGGCCACTATGCTCACGAAAATGCTTTGACAACCGTGGTTCCCAATCGTAATGCCATATTTGCTTCTATTACATATGCCATAGCTTTATCAATAGCTAAACGAACGGGAGAGTCATGTAAAATAGCTCTAGGAACACATATGGGGGATTTTAACAATAAAACCAAAACAGGAATATACCCTGATTGTTCCGAAGAATTTCGTGAAGCATTAGAGCATGCATTTAAAATAGGAAATTGGGATTCTGATAAAGTAGATTATTATGCCCCCTATAATATAACTGACAAAACAGGTGTATTAAGAGATGGTGTTGAATGTTGTAAAGAATTAGGGTTAGATTATAAAGAGATATATAGTAGAACAATGACTAGTTATGCTCCAATTTTAGATGGGGGTGATAATCTAGAAAGCGGAGTATGGTATAGTGACTACCAAAGTGGGTCTTCAATAGAGCGTATTATCTCATTTATTAAACTAGGATTAGAAGATCCATCACAATATGCCGAAGAGGATGGTACTTTAGTTTCATGGGAGTTTGTTAAAAAATACGCCCAAAAAATTGAGGATGAACACTTGAATCATATAGAGAAGAATTAAAAAAATGTATACCTATATGTTCAAATTGTCATAGAGATTTACATCACCAGGAAAAACACACTTGGGTAAACAACAAATAATTCGTACATTAAATAAGAAATAAAAATATGAAAGAAATTGAACACATGCCTAACCAAAAACTACATAAATACGTAAGTTTTGCTAAATCAACAGTAAGAATTGCAGGATATATTCTCATTCCTTTTAATTTGGAATCTGCAGCAATTGTTCTTATATTGAGTGAAATAGTAGGGATAATCGAAGAATTAGTATAAAATTAATAAATTAAAAATTATGAATAATAACAGAGGAATTCTCTACTTCCAATCTAATTGGTGTCAACCTTGCAAAACATTGGGGTCAATTATAGAAAGTTTAGAGGGTAGTGGTGTTAAGGTTAAAAAAGTTAATATTGATTATGATACAATGTTAACACAACAATATAACATTAAATCTACTCCAACTTTAATTTTAACTGATCTTCAGGGAAATGAACTAGGTCGTAAAGTTGGAATGCAATCAAAACAACAAATTATAGACTGGTATAATGGATAAATATTAAGTATTTCTAATAAATAATAAAAAACTAAAATTTAATTAAAAATGAATAAATTTCAATCAAGTAAAGTATACGATGGGTTCTCCACGGTTTTTCGCCAATGGCGAGCCGAGGGAACCCATTGCTGACCGTAGATTCCTACATGGCTACGGCATTTCATTCAAAATATATTTTGAAGGGGAATTAGATGAAAAAAATTGGGTTATGGATTTTGGGATGGCTAAACGTGCTAAAACCTTAATTGATGGTAAACAACCCAAGGAGTGGATGGATTATATATTTGACCACACAGTTATTGTTGCTGAAGATGATCCTGGAATGGGTGGTTGGAAAACAATGAATGATTTAGGTGTAATCCAGTTAAGAGTTATTGAAGCTACAGGAGCTGAGAAATTTGCTGAATTCATTTTTAATAAGGTTAACCCCTTCGTATTAGAAGAGACTGATGGTAGAGTTAGGGTTACTAAAGTGAAGTTTATGGAACATGGGAAAAATGCAGCATATTATGTAGAAGATTAAAAGATATTATATGTATAACCAACATATAATCCATTTAATATGAAACAATGCTCAAAGTGTAAAAATGAACTCCCATTAATTGAATTTAGTAAAGACAAGTCTGCTAAAGATGGGAAAAAAGGAAGTTGTAAATCTTGTGTTAAAGTATACAATCCAATAACTCCTGAAAAAAAAAGAGAATATGCTAGAAATTGGAATGCCAAAAATCCTGAAAAACGAAAACAAATTCAAGATAATTGGTATTCCAAAAACCCTGGGTATGCTAATGAGTGGCAAAAAAATGAACGAAAAACTAACCCCCAATATCGTATTAAGTTTAATTTAAGAGAGAGAATGAGAAAAGCTCTTAAAGGTAATTGGAAGCAGGGCAAAGCTGTTGAAATGTTAGGATTAACTATCCTAGAATATAAAGAATATTTGTCCAAACAATTTGATAAAAATATGAGTTGGGATAATTACGGGAGTTATTGGGAAATAGACCATATTAAACCTTGTGATAGTTTCGACTTAAGTAATTTGGAGGAGCAAAAAAAATGTTTTATATTCACCAACACACAACCCATGGAAGTGTCTAAAAATAGAAAAAAATCAAATAAATGATAAATAAAAAAGAATAAAATGAACGAAAAGTTATGGAATAAGACGGCACCTCTAAAACGTGTTGAAGACTACAACAAAGTATTACCAATATTAGAATTGTATAGGTGTGTACAAAGTGAAGGAAGTAGATTTGGGAGACCAACAATCTGTGTAAGAACCTCATCTTGTACTCACAGGTGTTATTTTGGTGAAGGTGGTTGGTGTGATTCTTGGCAAACTTCCATACACCCCGAAAAAGGAGTATTCACTTTCAACGACATCGTAAAGATGTACGATGATAACCCACACATTAAAGAAATGATGTTAACTGGGGGAAGTCCAACAATGCACCCATCAATCGTAAATGAATTAACCAACTTCGCGAATGATAGAGGTATCTTAATCACTATTGAAACCGAAGGTAGTCATTTCCTAGAAACTGATTTTCCAATTGGGCTTATTTCACTTAGTCCAAAGTTTAGTAATACAATCCCAGTATTAGGAGTAGAAACACCTAAAGGAAATATTACTGATGAGAGAATGATTAAACAGCATAATAAATTCAGATTAAACAAAGAAGCAATTACTAAAACATTAGCTTACCATTCAGACTACCACTACAAACCAGTTTGGGACGGTACCGATGAAGGGTTAGTTGAAATTGAAAAATTTAGAGTTGAAATGTTAATTCCTAAAGATAAAACATATATAATGCCTGCTGGAGATTCAAGAGAGGAGTTAATTAGAATGTATCCACTTGTATTTGAAATGTGTGCTGAGAAGGGATATAATATGACTGGGAGGGATCACATAATTGCATATGACAAAAAGAGATATGTGTGATGAGTAGAGCACTTGAACTGTTGTTAGAGATAGAAGAAAACATAAATATATGTTGTGCTATCACTATGGAACCCGATGAAGTCCAAACCCTCATAGACGAATTAAGAAAAATCCTAGAAGAATAAATATGGAAAAATTAGCAAGTAGAATAGTTACAAGTATTAATAGAACTACTAACGATTATGATGCCGTTGAAGAAGCAGATAAGATAATAAAATTATTTTTAGATGAGGGTAAATCCCTTCAGGAAATAGATGAGATATTGGAGAAAAAATTCGAAGAATTCAAAAAAAATGAAGAACAATGACAGAATTAATATCTGCTAAAAGTATAGATATTAAAACCAAAATATTAGCAAAACGAATATCAGCAGAACATATAGGTGATAAAACACCTGTAGTTATGGTTGGTCTTCTTAACGGTTGTTTTGCGTTTTACAGCGATTTAGTACGAGCTATGC
>Ga0222691_1000731_pt1 | contig 10557 bp, 10 predicted proteins | sample AntAcemetage1237_FD_179839 | JGI IMG/M metagenome (GOLD analysis project Ga0222691, IMG submission 179839) | Saline water microbial communities from Ace Lake, Antarctica - #1237 | ecosystem: Environmental > Aquatic > Non-marine Saline and Alkaline > Saline | place: Antarctica: Ace Lake... | reverse complement strand
CCGGATAATAAATTGCCTGAGATAATTGAATTAAAAAACCACCCTTGGTTCATAGCCGTACAGTTTCATCCTGAATTTAAATCTAGACCTTTAGCGCCACATCCTTTATTCTCATCATTTATTAAAGCTGCGAAAAAATATAAATGAAAAACATAAAAGTTAATTGTGGAAATATTGAAATTTCGAATAATAACAAAATTTGTATTATAGCGGGTCCATGCCAACTTGAGACAGAACAACATGCTATGGATATGGCTGGCAAGATTAAGGAAATTACATCTAAGTTTAATATGGGTTTTATTTACAAAACCTCGTTTGACAAGGCTAATAGAACCAGCATAAAGGGAAAAAGAGGAGCTGGTCTCGATCAGTCTTTACCAATTTTTGATAAGATTAAAAAAGAACTAAGTGTACCAATATTAACAGACATACATAATGCTGAACAATGTTCAATTGTAGCTCCTCATGCTGACGTATTACAAATACCAGCATTTTTATGCAGACAGACAGATTTATTAATTGCGGCAGCCAAAACTGGAAAAATTATTAATGTTAAAAAAGGGCAATTTCTTGCACCTTGGGATATGGTTAATGTGACAAAAAAAATTTCTGAATCTGGTAATGAGAATATTTTAGTTACAGAAAGAGGTGCTAGTTTTGGTTATAACACACTTGTCTCTGACATGAGGTCCTTACCTATAATGGCAAAAAATGGTTATCCTGTTATCTTTGATGCGACTCACTCAGTGCAACAACCTGGTGGCCTAGGAGAAACCAGTGGTGGACAGAGAGAGTTTGTAGAATATTTAGCAAGGGCTGCTGTTGCGGTTGGTGTTGCTGGTGTTTTTATTGAAACACACCAAGATCCTGATAATGCACCATCAGATGGTCCAAATATGGTTCCTTTAGATAAATTAGAAAAATTATTATCTCAACTATTTGAAATTGATAATTTAATTAAAAGGTAAATGAGTAAAATTTTAAAGATTAGAGCGCGTCAGGTTTTTGACAGTAGAGGCAATCCAACAATTGAAGCAGAAGTTTATTCGAAAGATCAAAGCGCATCTGCTATCTGTCCTTCTGGAGCATCCACCGGAACTTATGAGGCATTTGAAAAAAGAGATAAGAATAATCAAAGATATCTTGGTAAAAGTGTTTTAAGTGCTGTAAATTTAGTTAACACTAAAATTTCAAAAAAATTAAAGGGTGCAAACATTCACGACCAAACACGTATAGATACTATATTAATTAATCTTGATGGCACTAGACAAAAAAAAAATCTAGGAGCAAATGCTATGTTAGCCGTATCAATGGCTGCTAAGAAATTATCAGCAAAGATTAAAAAAGTACCACTTTATAAAACATTTTTAATAAAAAATAATTTTAAATTACCTTACCCTTTAATGAATATCATTAATGGTGGGGCGCATGCTAACAATGGATTGAGAATTCAAGAATTTATGATTAGACCCGACAAGGCTAAAAGCTTTTCCGAAGCTATGAGAATTTGTTTTTTAGTAATCAACAATTTAAGAGACATTATTAAAAAAAAAGGTCTTTCAATTTCTGTTGGTGATGAGGGTGGTTTTGCTCCAATGATTAATAGTAATGAAAAAGCATTAGATTTAGTTGTATCTGCAATTAAAAAATCAGGATTTAAGAATGGTAGCGACGTATCAATTTGCTTGGATGTTGCTGCAAACGAACTGTTTAAGAATAAAAAATATTCAATTCATTCAAATAAATTAATTTCTGTAGAACAAACAATAAAAAAATACCAAAAAATTATCAATAAATACAAGATCAGATCTATAGAAGATCCATTTGGAGAAAATGACTGGAGTTCATGGAATAATTTAATGAAATCTACCAAGAGCGTTCAAATTGTTGGTGATGATCTTTATGTTACTAATTTAGAGAGACTTAAAAAAGGTTTTTTAAATAATTCATCGAACTCTATTCTTATTAAATTAAATCAAATTGGAACTGTTTCAGAAACACTAGAGGTTATAAAATTTGCACAAATAATTGGTTACAAAACAATAATATCTCATCGATCAGGTGATAGTGAGGATACATTTATAGCTGACCTTGCAGTCGGCACGAATTCTAATCAAATTAAAACAGGCTCTTTAGCAAGGTCAGAAAGAGTTGCTAAATATAATCAATTACTTCGCATCGAAGAAGAACTTGGTAAAAAAGCAAAAATGAATAAGATTCATTAATGTTGAATAAGATTAAAAAAAATTATTTTTTATTAATCTCTACTTTTTTAATGATCTATTTTTTTTTTAACCTACTTGATGGGGAAAGAGGTCTTTTTTCATATTTTAAGAAGAAAGAAATTCTAATGAATTTAACAAAAGAAGAAATGAACCTTAGAGTTAGGATTAAAGATCTAGAATTTAAGAATTCCTTATTAAGTGACAATCTAGACTTGGATTATGTGGAAACACTATTAAGAGAAAAGTTTTTATTTGGAAAAGAAGGTGAGACCCTTTATATAATTAAAATGAATGACAATTAGACATCCGGAAAAAGTTAACAAGCCAATTAATCCTATCAAAAAAAAACCTGATTGGATCAGGTCTAAACTAGTTAACAGTAAAGAATTTTTTTTAACAAAAACTATTGTTAATAATAATAATTTAGTAACAGTATGTCAGGAAGCAAACTGCCCCAACATTACTGAGTGTTGGAGTAAAAGACATGCAACGTTCATGATTATGGGAGACACGTGTACTCGGGCATGTGCTTTCTGTGATGTGAAAACTGGAAAGCCTGGAAAATTAGATGCACTGGAACCAGTTAAAATTGCTGATGCAGTTCGTAAGCTCAATCTTAAACATGTTGTTATTACCTCAGTAGATAGAGATGATTTAGAAGATGGTGGATCAAAACATTTCTATGAAGTTATTAACCAAACTAGAAAATTAAATCCAAATACATCAATTGAAGTTTTAACACCAGATTTTCTAAGAAAAGGGGATGCTTATAAAAAAGTTCTAGAAGCCAACCCAGATGTCTTCAATCATAATATTGAGACCGTTCCAAGGCTTTACTTAAAAGTAAGACCTGGTTCTAGATATTTTTCATCACTAGAATTATTAAAAAATGCAAAAGTTGTTAACAAAAACATTTTTACCAAATCAGGTCTAATGGTTGGTTTAGGAGAAGCAAAGGAAGAAATTATTCAAGTTATGGATGATCTTAAAGCGGCAGATGTTGATTTTTTAACCATCGGTCAATATTTGCAACCTTCTACCAAACACCATCCACTTGACCGCTATTATCATCCAGATGAATTTAAAGATTTAGAAACCATTGCTAAATCTAAAGGTTTTTTGTTGGTTTCGTCCACCCCTTTAACAAGATCATCTTATCATGCTGACGAAGACTTTACTAAGCTTCAGCAAAATAGAATTAATAACAATTAATGCCCAAAGCCTCAGTTAAGCGTTTAATTGAATGTGATAAAAGTCAACTTATTGACTTAGTTTTAGACATAGAAAAATATCCAACCTTTGTACCATATTGTATTGAAGCCAAAGTATATGAAAAAAAAGTTAATGATGATTTCATTAGTATCATTGCAGATTTAACAATAGGCAAAGGCCCTTTTAAAGATACTTATAAAAGTGATGTAAAATTTAATAAAAAAAATAATTCTATTTATGTAACAAATATAGGTGGTCCCCTCAAACATTTAGACAATAAGTGGACATTTGAAGACCACAAACAAGGAACGGAAATTTACTTTGATGTTGATTTTGAAATTAAAAATAAATTTTTAAACATTTTGATGACTACTTCTTTCCAATTTGGATTAGATAGAATTGCTGATGCTTTTCAAGAAAGAGCCAATAATCTATTTAATAAAAAATGAAATTTTTACCTATATTGCTTTTCTTCTCTTGATTATAAACTTTAGATAATTTTGTTAATTATTTGTAACACACTGTTAACTGTAGTTTTTTGAATTGAAATTCTATTTTTATTTTTAAATAAATTCTTTTGTACAATAATTTTATTTCCTTTTTTAATTCCAATATAAACTAATCCAACTGGTTTTAATTTAGTTCCACCATTGGGACCCGCTATACCAGTGACTGATACCGATATATTGGCCTTACTAATTTTACTTAAATTTTTAACCATTAATAAACAGCACTCATTACTTACTGCACCATATTTACTGATAATTCTTTTAGGAACTTTAAGAATATCTATTTTTGCTTTATTTGAATATGTAACTAAACCTAGATTGAATACTTTAGAAGAACCACTTACAGATGTTATTGTGCTAGACAGCATTCCACCAGTACAAGATTCAGCAAATGAAATTTTAAGTTTTTTTTGTATTAGTTTTTTGACAAGTTTATTGACAAGATTTTGCATTATAAAACGTAACTTTTAACAATTATGAAACAAACCACTGTTAGAACTGCATATAAGCCAGCACAAATGTCATCCATTATTACTCCAAAACTATTTTTAAAGTTCTTATCAAAGAAGTTTACTGGAAATGGCTTCATAATATCAAAATATCTAAATAGAATAAAAAACAAACCATAATACACAATGGATTCATTACTTTCCTTCGTTATTCCATGGGATATTTCATAAAGGTAAATAGGTATAGATTGCCCTAAAAACTCATCAATAATAATTTCTCCAGGATCTTTATTTTTACTATCTTCCGTATATGCTGAAACTGCATAAAAAGAATAAATAAAGACAATTATCCATCCAATTAAAATAACATTAGATGAAATGTTAAGTGAGTGAAATAAATAAAAAAGAATAACTACCGTGGCAAGTGAACCAAATGTACCTGGCATAAATTTGATTTTACCAAGACCAAACATTGTTACAAAAAGAGAGTTAAAAGTTTTAATCATATTTAATTACTGACGCAATTACCTCGCATGCTATAGCTTTTTCTTTACCTATTACACCAAGTTTTTCAGTTGTTTTACCTTTGATGTTTATCTGTGAAGGTGAAATTTTACATATCTTTCCAATACAATTTGCGATTAGTTTTTTATATTTTTGAATTTTAGGTTTTTGAGTAATGATATTAATATCAATATTATTAATCATAAAACCTTTACTTTTAACATCATTAATTATTTTATTTAACAAGATAGTTGATCGAATGTTTTTAAACTTTTTATTTTTGTCAGAAAATTTTTCACCAATATCACCCATTCCACAAGCTCCAAGAATTGCATCTGTTACTGCATGTAAAACGGGATCACCATCTGAGTGACCTAATGTACCAAGGGTTGAGGGTATTTTAATACCACCTAAAAAAAGTTTTTTATTAGGGACCAATCTATGCACATCAAAACCTAAACCATATTTAATTGAATTATTAATTTTAATATCTGAATTTATTGTAATTTTGTTGTTATTAATTTCACCTTTAATAATTTTTATTTTTTTAGCAGCTTTTACAAATAAATTTGCGTCATCTGTAATCTCAACACCTCTTTCATTTTGAAGTTTATACAATTTTTTATAATTAAATGCTTGTGGTGTTTGAATTAAATAAATATTTTCTCTCTTTAAATTTGTGACTATATTTGAAGATTTTTGTTTAATCGAATCTGAAGATTGAATTGCCGGTATAATACAAGCATTCAGTTGAAGCTCTTTATATAATTTATCTAAAAGTTTTAGAGAAAAATTTGGTCTTGCTGCGTCATGAATTAGTACATTTTTAATGTTATAATTCTTAATACTTTTTAAAGCTTTGTAAGATGACTCGGCTCTAGTTTTACCTCCAAAAATAATTTTGACATCCTTGATTTTTAGTTTTTTGATATGTGATTTGTGTTTTTTGTTAATAACAAGAACAATTTTATTAAATTTCTTATAATTCTTTGCCTTATCTATTGAGTGTAATAATAAAGGTTTACCTTTATAGAGCTGATATGGCTTTGGAATATTAGATTTAAATCTTTTACTTTCTCCACCAGCAAGTATTATAAAGCAGTTATTCATGATAAAAATATTTATTAATCTATTTATCTCATAATGATCGATTTTATCAAAAAAAATATATCTATTGCATTAGTTTTTGTTGTTACTTTATCTTTAGGCTTTATTACTTTTTTAACCTTTATAGATAAAAGTTTTTTAAAATTAACAGATTTTAATCTACAATACCTCTTAATTGGAAATATAGGCTTATTGTTACTTCTTTTCTTTATGATTTTTAAAGAAGTTAAAAACTCACTGAAAATTGATGTTGATGTTAGTGGATCAAGAGCTAATAGAAAATATATAACATTTTTTGCATTATTTACTTTAATTCCATCAATATTAATTTCTTTATTTTCTCTATTCTTGTTATCTTTTGCTCTTGATAAGTATTTAGATAAGAAAATAACTACCGCTGTTAATAACTCTTATGAAATTGCAAAAAGTTATACTGAAGAGGTTAGAACAAAAACTCAATCTGAAATCATTTTAATTGCCTATGATTTAAATAAAAGTATTAATTTTTTAAATACAAATCTTAATCAATTTAAAAGCTTTCTAAATACTCAAAAACTAATTAGAGGAATGGATGAGGTTCATATTATTGATGCCGATGGAAACCTTTACCTAAGTACACTGAATGACACATCTTTGTATAATCCGCCCTTACCAGAAGCACTAGAAATGGTTCAAAACGACAAGAGACCACTTAAAATAATTAATGCCTTTAAAAATCAATCAGCGTCTATTATAAAACTTGAAAATTTTGATGGAAAATATTTATATATAGTTAAATACCTAGAAGAAAAAATTGCCCAATATTTACTTGAATCCCAAGAAGCTCTTAATTTTTATTATACAGTATTAAATAAACAAACAGGAATTAAAATTTCTTTTGTATTTATTTACCTGGTTATAGTTTCTCTTCTTTTATTTTTGTCAATTTCAATTGCTATAAAATTTTCATCAAGATTTTTTAGATCAATTAACAATTTAATTATAGCTTCTGCCACTATTGGAAAAGGAAATCTTGATATAAAAGTTCCTGAAATTAAAGCAGATAAAGATATGGAAGTTTTAAATAAAAATTTTAATTTGATGATAAATCAATTAAAATCACAACAAGAGAAATTAATTATTAATGAGAGACATGAAGCCTGGGAAAATCTTGCAAGAAAATTGGCTCATGAAATTAAAAATCCACTTACACCAATTCAATTAACCATAGATAGATTGAAGACTAAATATTCAGTAAAAATAGAAGATAACGAAAAAGATGATTTTTCTAAAAGTTTAAAAATTATTGAAAAACAAATCAAGCAAATTGAGAATTTGGTTAATGAATTTTCTGATTTTGCTAGAATGCCAAAACCAATACTTAAAAATAACAATTTAATCCCTTTAATTAAAGATAATATTAATTTGATAATCGAATTAGACACCAGTATCGCAATCAATTTTAAAGCTAATAAATCAGAGATAATTTTAAATTCTGATAGCGAACAATTAAGCAGAACCTTCTTTAATTTGATTAAGAATTCTATTGAAAGTATTCAAGATAAAAAATTAAAAAATTCTAATATTAAAGGTAGAATTGACATTTCTATTAATGATAATGGACCAAACATAGATTTTATAATTATTGATAATGGTTTAGGTTTTGAAAAATTTACTGATAATATAAAGGATATTTTAAACCCTTATTTTACAACAAAAGAAAAAGGTACAGGTTTAGGTTTAGCTATTGTTAACAAGATAATAAATGACCACAATGGCAAAATAGATTTTATCTCAATTGAAGAGGGAGCTGAGATACATATAATATTTACAAAATTATGAGTACAGAAATATTAATTATTGATGACAATGCAGATATAAGAAACATTATTAATGATTTGATTATTGATGCTGGCTATAAAACAAGATTAGCCGCTAACTACAATCAGGCTTTATATGAAATTGATAAAAAACTTCCAGATGTTGCTATTATTGATGTTAAATTAGATAAAGGAGACAATGATGGTTTGGAATTACTATCACATATAAAAACTAAAGATAAGAATATTCCTGTAATTATTATTACAGGTCATGCAAATGTTGAAATGGCAATTAAAGCTTTGAAAGCAGGAGCCTTTGAATTTATTGAAAAACCATTTAATCAAGAAAGATTAATTAATTTTATAAATAGAGCAGTTGAAAATATTAACCTTAAAAATAAAAATAAAGAATTTGAAAATAAACTTTTTTACTCGTATGAATTAATAGGAGATAGCGACAATATTAAAAATATAAAAGATCAAATACAAAAAATTTCAATTTCAGAAAGTAGAATTTTTATAAATGGTCCAATGGGTTCTGGTAAGGAATTAATAGCAAGAAAAATACACAAAGAATCTAAAAGACAAAAGGGACCTTTCATAATTTTGAATGGTGCTCTATTAGATATAAAAAAATATGAGTTAGAACTTTTTGGTGAAGAGAAAAATGATGGATCAATTTCTTATGGTGCTTTAGAAAAATCCACAGGAGGAATTCTTTTAATTGATGAAATTTCTGAAATTCCACTTGATACTCAGTCTAAGGTTCTGCGTGTTTTAATAGATCAAAAATTTAAACGAATTAATGGCAGTCATGATATTAATGTCGATGTTAGAATTATATGCTCATCAAGTAAGGATATTAAAAATGAGATAAATAATGGTAATTTTAGAGAAGACCTTTACCATAGACTTAATGTATTTGAGATTAACATAAATTCTTTAAAAAATAGAATTTCCGACATACCTTTACTGGTAGAATATTTTTCTGAGAAAATTTCAAAAAACTACAATTTAAAAAAATTGAACATTGATAGTAATAATAGCTATTTACTTAATTATGATTGGCCAGGAAATGTTAGAGAACTAAGAAACTTAATTGAAAGAATTGCTATTCTATCTCCCGATAGCAATGATAAAATTTCAAACATCATTAAAGAATCTCTAAAAACACCCGATACTAAAAATATACAGTCCGAAAAGTCTTTATCTATACCATTAAAAGAGGCTAGAGAAAATTTTGAAAAGGAGTATTTAACTATCCAATTGAAAAAATTTAATGGCAATATATCAAAAACTGCTGATTTTATTGGAATGGAAAGATCTGCCTTGCATAGAAAGTTAAAAGGCTTAGGGATCAAGGAACTAAATTAAATGAATATAATTATTTGTGGTGCTGGTAGAGTTGGTTTTACTATAGCAAAGATTTTAAGTGAACAAGGTCACTCAATAACCGTTATTGACCAATCCAGCGAAGATATTCAAAAAATTGATGAAACATTAGATGTAAAATCTATTGTTGGTAAAGCTACATATCCATCAATTTTAGAAAAGGCCAATGCATCTGAAGCAGACATGATTATTGCAGTTACTCGTAATGATGAAATTAATATGCTCATATGTCAAATTGCTTTTTCAATCTTTAATGTCCAAAAAAAAATTGCAAGAATAAGATCACAAGATTATTTAAACCCAAAATTTACTAAAGTTTATAATAAAGAAAACTTACCAATAGACGTTATCATTTCACCAGAAATTGAAATAGCAAAATCTTTACAGAGAAAACTTGAGGCACCAGGCGCTTTAGATAACGTACCATTTGCTGATAACAAAATTAGATTACTTGAAATTTTGATTAACGAAAAATGCCCTCTTATAAATATTAAACTTAATGCTCTTACCAAAAAGTTTCCAAAATTAGATGCTAATATCATGGGTGTTGTAAGGGAAGACAAATTTATTATGCTTAAGAAAACAGATGAGGTGATACAGGGAGATAAAGCCTATGTTGTCATCAATGCATCTCAAATGAAAGAGACCTTATTAGCCTTTGGTCATAATGAAAAAATTTCTAATAAAATTTTAATCATTGGTGGGGGGAATATAGGTTTTAATCTTGCTAAAAACCTTGAAGATAGTTTTGATTCAGCAAGAGTAAAAATTATTGAAAAAAATAAAGAAAGAGCGGAATTTATTGCAAGTCAACTTAATAATACAATTGTTATTCATGGCGATGCACTGGATGAAGAAGTTTTAATGGAAGCGAATTTAGATGAAGTGCAGACCGTTTTAGCCCTTACAAATGATGATGAAGATAATTTAATGGTTAGTGTTTTGGTTGAAAAATTTACAAAAGATAAAAGTGATATTAACGAAAAAAGAACGATGGCATTAATTAATAAACCTAATTACGCTTTGTTACAAGCATCTTTAAAAATTGATGATTTTATAGATCCAAGAATGAATACTGTATCTAGCATATTAAAACATGTTCATAAGGGGACTGTTGAAAATGCCTACAGTATTTTAAATGGTGAATATGAAGTTATTGAAGCTGAGATTATTGAAAGTTCTGAATTAATTAATAAAGAATTAAAAAATTCAAATTTACCAGATGAAATAAGAATCGCAGCAGTTTTAAGAAGTAAAGAGGTTATTATTCCAAGATCTGATTTTATGTTTAAAAAAGAAGATAAAGTTGTTTTGTTAGCAAAAAAAGATTTTTTACATGTTGTTGAAAACATGTTTCGCA
>Ga0222691_1000721_pt1 | contig 10679 bp, 20 predicted proteins | sample AntAcemetage1237_FD_179839 | JGI IMG/M metagenome (GOLD analysis project Ga0222691, IMG submission 179839) | Saline water microbial communities from Ace Lake, Antarctica - #1237 | ecosystem: Environmental > Aquatic > Non-marine Saline and Alkaline > Saline | place: Antarctica: Ace Lake... | reverse complement strand
TAGAAGCGAGTTTGCAATGTGCTTTCAAAGAAATAATCCAATGAACGATACTTCACGGTATATGTTTCGCCATCTGTCTCAAACATAATAAACCAACTATTGTCTATGCCAGTTGAAGACGTGTCGCCCGCATTGCCAAGATTGAACGTTTCTGATTTATCCAAATCAACCCCATCGATAACAACCCATTCCTGCGTTTCTTGATCAAAGCGCAATCCAAACTCTTTAAATAGTTTAACACGTGAAATAATATCGCTTTCTACAACCGCAGGGAAATCATTCGTAAATGGAACAATAATCTCAGTGGGGATTGCGGCACTTGGAAGTATATCATTCAATGATACCGGACCCGTGCCATCAGTCAATGCACCCGTTCCTTGATTCGAACCATCATCCACCACGTTAGTGACGGCGCTCCATATAAAATCACGGGTTCCCGGCGCACCACTTGTTCCTGCCTCAAGCGTTCCATTTTCACGGAAAAAGAAACCATCGGGGGCAACAAACTTAACAAGCGAACTTGTTTTTAAAAACTTCAGGTTGGATGTTACAAAACTACCAATACTTAATGGATCACCGGATGCGTTAGCAAAATATCCAGTTGTTAGGTTGGTTCCTGTTGTTAACTGAATCCACTGAACGTCATTAACAGTAATATCATATGGTGAATAATTCTTAAAGTAGAAATGCAACGCTGGTTTATCAGCAATAATAGGTTCCAATGTATTAATAACAACGTTCAAAATGTCGTTATCATTGATAAACTCAAAGGTAAAGGTTTCAATGCTTTCAAACTCATACAATAATCCGTCATCGGCAAAGATATTGGTTGAACTATACTTACCAGTGGTATCACGAACATCCAAGTATCGTGAAATACCAGAACTTGCTCGGTTCACACTCTTAACTTTCAAGATATCATTGTATTGCGTTAACGGAAATGCATTATAATCTTCACCATTTATCATTCTATTTTGCGAATAGTAACTCAATGGTGCATTTGCACGAACACTGTTTATGCTTTCACGAGAAGACGCATTTGAAACCGTTGCTTCAAGGCTCAACTCAAGTGATACTGTCTCCAACTGATTGTTACGACTTAGATACGGAATATCAACAACAATACCTTGCATATTATCTGGTGTTATTTTATAATCAAGCGCATTACCAGCACGGAAAATTACCCGAAAGTCGCCAACTGGAATATCTGAAAATACACCATCACCAAATGCAATATCAATCTGATCATTAGTACGACTATTCACCGAATAAAGTGTACGGGTGCTTGCCGCAAGATCGTTGTAAATAATGTTTGTACCTGAAATCGCAGGAACTTTAGTCCACTCGCTTTCCACATTGCCATCTGCATCCAATTTGTAAAGCCATACATCAGTATTATCAACATTCGAAACATTAATAGATACAATGCGGTTTTCAATAGATTCATCAATAGTAAAATCAGCCTGTTGAACCACGCCCTGCTTAAAGTACGTAAAGAAACCAGTGTTATTTGAACCGTTACCACGTCCATCATTGCGATAGATTAGATTAAACCCACTGCCCGGAACAGGTGGTTGCTCATATACATAACTTTGTCCAGAAAATGAACCATTCACCAATTCAAAGTTCATATCGATGCCGTTCACGTTATTACTGAAAGAATAGATAGGAACGGTGTTCGGCACCAAGTTCAATGTATATTCTTCAACCTTAATACCGTTTATGTCGCCCGCATACGCTGGCTTGCCAAATCGCTGCGAACGTTGTAATGACGCATTCATAACAATAGTAAACTGTTCTAAGAAATCGCTGTTGGTATTGTCGTCCCAAATAATAGGGGTATCAGCAAGATTAAAACCGTTGCTGTCAAAAATGTTTTCAGTAGTAGAAATAGATTGAATCTTTAAAAAACCACGTGCAGTAGAACTACGCTTCGGATGATAGTTAAGCATACGTGCAAGTTGCAATACGCTGTCACGGCGTTCTGCTGTTTCAAGAAAGTTTTCACGTGCATTCATATCGGTGCGGAACGCAAGGCTCTGTCCCATAAACGCAATCAAATCAATAAGTGCAATATATTCGGAGGATTCAATGAAATCGTTGAAATCTTCAGGATAATAAATCCGAAGATAATCAATCATCGTCTTTCTTAATGTCTCGTAATCATATGACTGGAAGTCCGCTTCACGAAATGTTTCATAAACTTTCTTCCAATCCTCATTGATAAATAAATTAAACCCACGTGTTGATGTTGCTGTCATACTATTTGAATCCTACTGTTAATGTATTTATGATTTATAATAAAGTGTGCATATTATAGTATTGACGTACTGATTTGCTGTGTTTCGCCGTTAAACTGCAATAATAACTCTTCAGAAAGGTCTAACTCACGATAAAATAACTCTACTTCTACTTGTAACCCAAGCTCATATTCCGTTAGGATTACATTCGATACTTGTGTTCGTGGGTCGCTGTTGACAATAGTGGTTACATCGTCTACTATAGATTGCTTGACATCTTCGGTCATGGGATCGTATATATGATCCCAAATGATTGTGCCGAAATCAGGACGCATTAACTTCTCGCCTTTACGGATTTGAAAATGATTAAGTAAATCACGCTTGATTAACTCTTTATCTTCCAAACGGGTTGACCCAAAGACCGTATCGACCGTGTTATAACCTCTATAAAAACTCATATTATTATCTCCTTGTGGTATTTAGTCGTTGACAATAGGCAATGCTTAATGTATATTGAACGAAATAGATGGAGAAATACGATGGCTAAGAAAGTCTACAAGTTTGTAAATCACGACGAGATTCCAGCAATCACCGCCGAATATGTATTAAGCGTTGCTGATGCTGATAGCATCTGGTCCATACCTATTGACGAAATCAATGAGTTCCTTAACGACTTGGAAGAATATGATGGATTATCGTAAAAGTGGGTCAACATGTACGCATTCCAATTGGGATGGTAAATGGTATAGTTCGTCACATACAGTAAGTATTGACAAACTGCGGAATCACCAAGGGGATACTCTACCAGATTGGGAACGCCTTATCATAATGAAAGAAGTTCTATCACCAGAACAATATGAGTTCAATAAAAATTTCGACGGATTTGCCCATTTAACAGATACAGAAATGCGTAATATATCTATGCGTTCGTTCCCAACATTACGTTCTGAAGTATTTCAATGGTTGCGTGAAAATGTTGCGGATTCAACCGATATCAATCGCAAAGACCGACCAGAAGGATGGTGCATCGGAGATACACAACGCCGCATGAAAGAAATGGTTGAGTTAAATATATGGTTTTTACGGCGGCGGGACGCACTGAAGTTTATCAAAACGTGGAGTGTTCACAAACAACCAACCGAAACCTTCAGCGACGACATAAAGAAGGTGTTGATTGATGGAAAACTTGTAGAAATAGAACGATAGGAAAAAGTTCATGAATGAAGAAAAAGAGTATTACAGTCACTATCCAGACCGTTACGTATGTAGTGTGATTGACGAAATGCGGAAGTGTCATGAAACCCGCAACTATGCCATTCTACCTAGTCTCATTGAAGAAATGCAGACGATGGTTAATCGTATGGAAGCCGGTCTTAGTGAACAAAAAAGTATGAATAAACTTAGCGAAGATTTCAAGAAACTGCGTGTAGAATATAACGAACTTGTTACCGAATACAACGACCTCAATGATAAAGGTAAGAAATAATGTTCGGATTTAAGAAAGTTATTGATGAAACTATTTCCCGTGAAGAGTTCTGGGAAACGTTATCAACCGACCACGGCATCAAGGCGGGCGATATTGTCCAGACACGAGATATCAGCCGTGGAAGCAAGTTAGTTTCTGGTGGATGGTCGTATGATTGTGCGGTTGTAATGTCAGTAAATCCTTTTATTATGGTTTCTGAAGAAACTGATATGAAATGGTCGTGTGCAAAAGCAGAAGATTTTGAACCAGTCGGTGTTCGGGCTTCGCAACGGTGGTTCAAACACTGTTGGAAAAAACGTATGGACGGTAAACCCCCAAAATATAGGAGATAATATGAGAATTCACAGTAAGTTTCAAGACTATTACGACTCTGCACTCGGATTTGGTATTGACGAACAATGCCATTATTCCCGACAGACTGAATACATCAATGATAATCCGCTTAATGGATTGAAGCAGATCGGGTTCTATGAAGAACTGTTCGAAAGTATACCCCACGAACATGGTACTTGGACAACTAGCTTTGATGGTGTGAAAACTCATATCTTTTTGTTCTGTGGTAAGATGTATATTTGTATTCAATTCACAATTGAAGAAGAACAGCAATACAAAGATATATGGTGTTACTCGCCCGATGATATTGCTGAAGTGATTAACGAATACGGTTCCGATAATGATAAAAGTCGTTGGAATAGGAAAAAATACGACAAGGAAAAGCGGCGCATCGGTTTCCGTTATAGTATAACCAATAAGCGGCACATGGAAGAAATGTTCACAAAATATAGCGGCGTTGAGCGTGATGATATCGATGACTTCCATCACGAGACTGGCATTCCTGTTATAGTTATTAAGCCCTCTAGAATGGCAAATGGCGATGTGTTGACTTACAATCCAGTCCTAAAGGATTATCAATTCTACAAAGTATTGGATGCCTTTACTGCCTTTCAAGAATTGAGCATGTATATTTCTGGTGTGCTTGGTGGTCATTCACCAAAGATGATAGAAGTAAGTAACGAAGTCAAAATCCACAAAGCTGGGTTTGACAAGTTTTCATTCAGAAAAGATAAGGAAGAGAAATAATGGATAAAATCACGTTGATAGAAAAAGACTATTGTTCAGAAGAACTATGCGACCTTGACCGTGACGTGTCGGAATGTTTAGACCCGTTATTCACGCCCGGTGCAAAACATATACCAGTCGATGAACATGGATTTCATCCCGGCGTATTCAAAGTGTCGATTACATGGGTGAATGATAATGGTTAAAAAACCCACACCTAAAAAAGCTGTGCCTAAAAAAGCTGCACCAGTAAAGAAAGCACCACCTAAAAAGGTCAAGAATACTGACCCATTCGAAATACCAAGGTTTTTGAATCGGTGGATTGGTAAGACTGAAATCGTAAAACTTATTAGCGATGACAAAGGCAATCTTATCAAAGTTGACAAAAAAGGTAATAAGTATGATGCTGCAACCGATAAAGTAATAAAAAAATGATGCCGGATTTTAAATATAATATAAGCCGTGTGTGGTCCACCGCCGAAGCAAAGGCGAAGCCGTGGTCAACCGCAGGGTATATTGCGGTAATTATTGTTAGTTTTTTTGCGTACGTATTATTTGTTAATGTATGGTTATTTACACTCAGTGATATGATGTGGTACGGCGATGCATCTTTTGGTCCGCATCCTATGGACGAAAGGTTTCAGGTGTTCACTGCGATTTTGTCTACGGTGTCATTCGTGGTGTTCTGTGCAACATGGATGTTTACAACAGATAGAGCAAAATTCATCGTTAATCGATTTTCGGCATTTGCAGTCCATTACGGAAAACGGGCAATGAAAGATATCAAAAAGGAATGCACGGTGGGTTATGCTAATAACACATTTACATCTCATCATAATCCCCTTTTAGAAAAAATGGCAGGTATTACAAACATCAACTGCCACCTATTACTTACTCATAATAATACATCACACATGACTATTTTTAAGAAAGATGCGGTTGACGATTATATGATATACGGATTTCCAATCGATGGTAAGCTAGAGTTTTGTGTAGAAGGTGAAAAAAATATGTTCTTTTTACAACTTTCCAGTGATATTTTCATTGACAATGGCTAATATTATGATATTATATAAATATCAAACATTGGAGAAGAACTATGGCAAAGAAAACAATCAAGTATGTATCGAAAGACGAAATCCCTACACTACGTAGCGGAATCAATCTTGGCTTGCCTATGTTCCGTAAACGTGTTGAAGCCAAAAAAACTGGCAAAGCAAGCTACACCCGCAATACTAAACATAAGGGTGATGGCAGAAATGGCGTTTGAAAAAGAAGACTTTTGGAAAGCGTTATGCCAACCCGAAAAACGAACGTGCTTTAACTGCATAAACAAAGAACAATATTCGGCACGTAGAGCGCCGTGTAATGGTTGTATGAAACAATACCCGAAAACCGTGTTGTGGGAATGGGATGGAAAAACCCATGACATTTAAACCATCAAAGGCAATAATCAAAAAAGAAGCAGCGTATATGAATACGGTGCTTTTTGCCGACGAAATACCCAAGTTCGATATTACAATAAAATACTTGACAGGCGCTTGGGCATATTGTATAAAGTATACAGATAATACATTCGAGATAGAAATGAATAACAGTTTTCCTACGAAAGAGTTATTCGCAAATGTTCTCGGACATGAAATGGTGCACATATATCAAATGACAAACGGCGATTCTGGTAATCACAATAGTTTGTTTTATTCGTTCCGTGATGCATTTTCTGAAAATGGATACCAACTGAAAAGAGTTTACAATGAGTAATACGTTTGGCGTCGATACAAAAGCTGTTATGTCCGGTATGCGCTTTGTTCGTGCATTGAATAGTGCATATGGTCCTGACCGTGGCATGGAAGTTTTTGATAAAATCCGTGAAGTGATGGGCGAAGATGTTGCCCGTGCCATTTTCTTTGCACAACTTTCCTCAAATGTTGGCAACGATATTCGTATCACTAATCCCGGTCGAGAAAAAATCCAACTTATTAAAGAACTTCGCAACACACTCGGGTGTGGATTGAAAGATGCCAAAGATTATAGTGAAGGCACGAATCGTATCTTGGAATCATATTACGAAAAATATGTGGATATGGACAAAGTTATCAATATTCTTGAAACAGCCGCCGACAGTTGGGGCGTCGAGTTCGAATACATATAATAAGCATTGACAAACAAAATGATTGGTGTATAATACTCCTATGATCAAGTTTACAGACATTCCAAATACAACGTTTAAAGGTTTCCGAGTATTCGGTGACGTGCATGGCGAGTTCGACGATATGGTTGAAATCGTTACAGGCGCACTTAACGAAGACTTGTTTCCGATTGGACTAGGCGACTTTACTGATCGTGGTCCAGAATCAGACAAAGTTATGGCTTATGTATTGATGATGGCACGTAACGGTTTGTTCGCCAGCATCATTGGTAACCACGACGACAAGTTGTGGCGGGCTTTGAACGGCAACAATGTTAAAATCAACAACGGGTTGGAATTGACATTAGAGCAGTTGAACAACAACGATGACCGTGAAGGCATCGTTAATGAGTGGTTAACTGCAATGCCCAATATGCCATTGTTTGCTACATTTGACAAATATACTTTTGTTCACGGTTCATTTCATCCTGCGATGTTGACGGCTGACGAGTTGGCATACAAAGATAAAAAAGGATGGGGCAAAGTTGTTTCCCGTGCAATGTATGGTCAAGTTGATGGATTTCAAGAAAACGGTTACCCTAATCGTATCCACGATTGGGTTGATACTATTCCCGCTGGACATACAGTGTTCGTCGGTCACGAGGTTGTAGGCGATGTGCCAATAACCAAAACAGGTGCCTTGGGTGGCACGGCGCACTTCTTGGACACTGGTTCGGGCAAGGGCGGTTCAATCTCATTTATGGACGTGGAGTTTTAAAAACAATGAAAGACAACTATAGCGGAGAACTTGCTTTCTTAGGATTGATTGCTTTCGCATTCGTAATCCTTGCAGTCGCTGGGTGGTTCACACACTTGTATGTGTGCTTTACCACGGCGGCTTGGGGCTTCCTTATCGCAGGGGCAATCTTCTTTCCAATCGGGGTATTCCACGGTTGGGGTAGTTGGTTCGGAATCTGGTAATGGCAATAATACATTTCTTTTTCGTATGGGGTATTCTATATGCCGCATCAAACAACTACTACGACAATCCCGAGAACTACTATATGTATGTAGCAGTATTGGGTGCGTATGCTATCTCAATGATCGGCATATATATATGGCGTATCATTAAGCCGCAGGATATAACCGAAATCAAAGAAAAGTTGGTTACGATTACAATTGAGACAAATAATGATATGTTTATGCCCGAACTCTTTAAATGGATGACTACATTTATTACTGTTCATCACGCTGCGGTTATAATGGCGACGGTGTATTTGTTGCCCGAACCAAACGTAATCCTTGCCATGTTGTTTATGGCGGCATATACACTTTGTGGTATTATTACCGACAAAACATTAGACCGTCTTTACCAAAAAGGATAACCAATATATATGTTAATATCATCAGATTCCGACCAAACCCAAGAAACATCAGAAAAACTCGAAGGTTATATTCTCGGATATATACAGCTTGGGTTTGGCGAAGATGCAGCTGCGCAGTGGCGAGTCAGTCGCATAACATTCTGTACTAACGACGAGTTTGAAAAATATATGTTTTGGCAACAACTTTCTGCTTGACATTCATCTAACTTAGGGTATAATACTTATTATGAAATATAACTTTCCACATATCAATCACATCAATGATGTCCTTCCACATATCGAAGGTCGTAAAGAGTTCGTTGTGGCAGAACGAGATGGATTTACGGTTATCAACTATGTCGTAATGACGCCTGACCTGTTCCCACCAGTTGTTACTGAAGCAGATGCAATACTGCGTGAATGTCGTGGCATCACTTTCTGCAATGAAACGGGCAAAGTCGTAGCTCGAAAGTTTCACAAGTTCTTTAACGTTGGCGAACGCATGGAAACCGAGTTCCGTAAACTGGATTTAAGTCAGCCACACGTTATTCTTGAAAAGCTTGATGGCTCAATGATTACGCCGTATCTGCGTGATGGTAAAGTTGAATGGCATACCAAAATGGGCAAGACTGATGTTGCCGATATGGTTATTCCTTTCGTTGAAGCAAATCCACAGTATGCTGAACTGGCAGATTTCATATTGCGTAATAATAACGCTACGCCAATATTTGAGTTCTGTTCACGCAAGAATCGTGTTGTGATTGACCATCCAGAAGACCGTATGGTATTACTGGCGGTGCGTGATAACGTAACTGGAAAGTATTGGGAATACGAGCTTGGTCTTGAAATCCCAGCTGTAGAATTTAATGTCGAGTTGGTCGGACAGCATAAAGCAACGTTTGACAAGGATTTCCTTGAATATGTTCGTGGCTTGGTCGGAACTGAAGGGTTCGTTGTGCGCTTTGATGATGGGCATATGTTGAAAATCAAAGCAGAGGATTACTTACAGTTACATCGTGCCAAAGAAGGTATCTCTCATGAGAAGAATGTTTGGTCAATGGTCCTCAATGAGTCAGTAGATGATTTGAAGTCATTCTTAGATGATGATGACCGTATGCGTGTTGAAGATTTTGAAGTGAAGTTATGGCGTGAAGTTGATTACGCTGTTCAGCACTTGGAAATGTTCTTCGGATTTGCAATGGATGATTTGAACAAGCGTGACCTATCAATGTTTGAAGATGCTGACCGTGAACGTAAGAAGATGTTTGCCATGGAATACGCTAATAACTACCGTAAAGAGTTCAAAGGTGTCTTGTTCAGCATGTTTGATGGTGGCGATGTGCGTGACTTGGTTATACAGTTCATTAAGAGCAACGTATCAACTGGAACTAAGTTGGATGGAATACGTCCGTTGTTTAACAACATTCAGTTTGATGAAAGGGAGTATGAATAATGGCAATACTAATATGTAATGATTGTCGCTTTCATTTTGAAGATAAATGGTCCACAAATCATAAGTGTTGTATTGAACCACAAACGACAGACAGGTTTCCTAGTATGACAGCGTGTCATAGGTTTGAACCAGAGTTTTGTTCAGACCCAGAACTGAAAAAACAATACGACAAGTTTATGTTTGGCATACACTTGCAAAAGGAGTAGAGACAGATGTTTAAAATAATAGAAAAAGCCGAATCATATGGAAAACGGCTAGATGAGAAGATAGAAGCAAATAAGTTAACTAGCGAAAGTCAATCCCATTTCTGTCTTTACTATATCCTAAACCAGATTTCCTTTGAAATGTGTTTTAGCGTAGGAACGATGCTAGGATTCATATTCGCAGCGATTGTGCTAATCGGTTTGATTAGCTTCTTCCCATGGTTGCTTATCGTTATTGCGGTAGCACTAGGTTGGGCGATTAAACAACACTGTAATAAAAACTGGAAGAAACACAATGCCAAACAATGAAGATCGAGTTCCTACTACTGCACCCTATGGCGGGATAACTGACGGAAGTGTCTACTGTACTCGATGTGGCGAAGAGAGAACAGGGTGCAGTATGTGTGCTGGTGAACTCAGGAGTTTGAAAGCAGGGCGATCAACCGCCTACAGATTTTGTATAGGAGATGAAAATGCTAAATAAATTGAAAGATGATGCGTTACAAGCGAGGAAAGATCGTGATCTTTTTGCTAGTTCACTCAACACGCTTTTGTCTGAAGTAAAGATGAGAGCAAAGAACGATGGCAACCGTGAGCCTAACGACGAAGATGTGTATAAGATAGCACAGACTACAATGGCTTCGTTGCTCGGTAATCGTGACCTATTGGACACTGCAGGACGTGACACGACTGAAGTAGAACAAGAGATGAAAGTGATTTCTGCTTACGTTCCTACTGTTATGCCG
>Ga0222691_1000716_pt1 | contig 10737 bp, 14 predicted proteins | sample AntAcemetage1237_FD_179839 | JGI IMG/M metagenome (GOLD analysis project Ga0222691, IMG submission 179839) | Saline water microbial communities from Ace Lake, Antarctica - #1237 | ecosystem: Environmental > Aquatic > Non-marine Saline and Alkaline > Saline | place: Antarctica: Ace Lake... | reverse complement strand
ATAATAAATTAAACCACATCTTAATCTCCCTTATCTAAATATTATTGGATCAGGCCCACCAAATATAGCTAGTATTATAAAACCAACCACTAACCAGAAAGTAAACCAGTAATTCACTGAGACTACCTTCCATAATTTAATATACCTTGTTAGAGCCTGTTGGGAATCCATCCCAAGCTTGGTACATACCTTCTACTAACAGCTCATCATCGTATGGCTGCATACCATTTTCCATTTGTATTATTGATTTAACTAATGGTAAATAATCTTCTATACTGTTATCTAATTTATCTTTAGGATTTACGTCAATAGTTTTGCAAACAAATACTATATAAGCATCTGTGTCATTCTCACTTGGAGGAGCCCATCTTTCAATGATGTCCTCTACTGTAAATCTTTTATGATGAAATCTATATACTAAAAGTATTCTAGTTAGAGCTCTAATACCCATTACAGATTCTTTAAATACACAAAAAACTGGATCAGATTGTTCATCTGCCAGTCCATCCCAATCAGTACCCAGCTTTATATTGCCTGGGTTCTTGTTTCTAATTCCTCTAGGTAATTTTTCTATTCCATCTGCCATTTTTATTCAAAACCATTGGGATTAATATTGGTAATCCATCAATGATAACTCCTGTTCCTATTACTGGTCTAGACTTTTGAAGTTTGTTATATTCAAACGCTAAACTTTTCATGTTAATTAAGCACCCAACTTGCATTCCCCAAAGTAGTTCATTTGGATTACTCCAATAATCTATTTTGAATGAAGTGTGATAGTGTCCTTGGACAGTACACATTCCATATTGTTGTGCAACTTTAAGTACGTCTTTAAACTTACCATGACAGAAGTAAATATTTTGACCATTAGATGCTTTGATAATCAAATCTTCGTGCCATGTCCAACCTTTACCAACTCCAAGCATATTATTATATGACTTAAAGACTTCATGAGGTAAACCATGTTTAGTAGCTTTTCTAAAAACTAAACTACCATGATTAGAATCCATTACATATTGCTGTGGAAATATTTTTTCTAACTCAGTAAAAAATTTCTTAGCAATTTTTAACTCATGACTTGGTGAATATAAACCAGGATGTGAATCATGGAATGATATTGAGTGCCAATCCATTTCATCACCTATGTTAACTACACAGTCAGGTTTATACTTTTGCTTAATAGCTTTTAAAAAGTCAAGAGTATCTATATGATGATATGGTGCGTGTTGATCACTTATAACAAGTATTGATTTGCGAAGCATAGTATACTTTTTATAATTATTTAACTAATAAGTCCACTAACAAAGGTACAACTTTATGCGTCTGTTCTTGTGTCTTCTGTGCATATAAATCTAATAAAAACCATATACTTATTAACATCTTCTTCGCCCATTGCTTTTATTCTATTTAATGATTCTACATAACCTGTAGTTATACAAGTATTATAATCATTATAAGTTTCTGGCATAATATTAGAAGTTGGACAGGTATTAAATAATGCTGAACAAAGATGCATTATTAACATTAATTTCATTATATATTTTTAGTAAGCAAATATAAAAATTGTCCTAATAAACCTAAACCAATTGCTGATATAACGTACATAATTCTGTCTATATCTTTTTGGATATGTGCTAAATGATTATTCTCTAATGTATCTAATCTCTGATTAATAAGATCAATTGATCCATGTACTTTTAAAAGTTCTTCTTTATTTTCTGTATTTCTACTCATTAAAATAATGTTTCGTAAGGAGACCTTACTAACCCTTTCGTTTTGTATTGTGTATATCTAGGCCCTTTATATCTGGGGTGCCCTAATTGTCCCAGTACAAAATCAACAGAAGTGTCTGCAGCTAAGTCTAAAGATAGACCTTGTTGAAGCAAACCTTTTTCTACTGACGCTGATGCTTGTTGTAACCAAATAGGTAAAAATCTTTTACCTATATGACCACCAATTTTTAAACCCTTTTCAATAGCAGTATCATCGTCTTTAGTCATACTTGGACTATACTTAGTAGTTAAGTAATCTTTATTAGTTAAGACTTCTATAACTGTTCTAGGCAATGAACCAATCTTTTTAAGACCAGTAGATTGTGGTGCTGTTATCCAATGAAAAGGTTCCATTAGTTGTTTAGAGAAAGTTAATACTTCACCATTCCCTAAATCAATTCTTGTTGGATCTGTATTCTCTAATATACTATGTCCTGAAAATATATAGTTTAAAGAAGATCCTGCTACTGCATAAGTAAGTGCAGCTCTAGCAAAATAGTATTGATATAATCTTCTGCTTATAGGATCACTTTCAAATCCTGGTAAAGATTTAGCAATGATTCTTATATTTGATATTGACCAATCTGGAGCAAACATAAGCAATTGCATATATCCTCTAGATCCTGGATTCAATGTAGTCTGAGCTAATTTTTTAACAAAGTCATTTTCTATTCTTTGAGTAACTTGTGCCCAGTTTTGTCCACCATATGCATCATTAGTAAACTGTGCTGCTCTACGAGCTTTCTTATATATTTCTGCCTGAGTATCACCAGACTTAATAGCATTAGCACCTTTGTTTAATGATGTAAGAAATGTATGTAATTTAGCAGAAGTAAATATTCTATCCCAAGTAATTCTATCAAAGAACTTAAATGTTTTTTCAATATTACTATTACTACTTATACCAAAATGTCTTTTAAGAAATGTATCAACACTTCTAATATTTTGGTAGAATCTATCATAACCAATATCTTCAGGCATTGATATATTCAAACCACTACCTTGACCAAATCTTACAACGTCTTTAAAACCTTGTTGTTGTAATTGTTTAATAGCATGAGGATAATCTGTAAGGTAATATCCTGGATCTTGTAATTGTTTTAATACTTCTGGTTTAGTTTTAGGACTTAAAAACTTACCTATAGTTTTCATTTTAGCACCTGCAAACCAAAGACTTTCTACTAATGCACCAGCATGAAAGAATGAGAATCCTACTGCTAGTCTTTTCATCATCATGTTAGTAGTAAACAATGCAGACATTAACTGTTGTTCAGTTGTTGCATCAAATACCATTCTTACAGCAGGTTCAATACCTTTATGTATTAATGGAGTAAATCCTTTTTCACCTTGAAAATAAGGGTGATTAAATTCACTATAGTTAATTCTTTCTTGTGGATCTATATAAGCTATTTGTTTTCTTGTTCTAGCAAGAAAAGGTTTAGTAAGTAAATTTTTTCCACTACCAATGTAATTAGTTTCTAAAAAACCTAATACTTGTTGAGTACTTAATGCTTTACCAGCTGACTGTAAATACAGTCTCATTAACTCTGCAGGATCATCCATTCCTGGTCTAATCTTATAACCTATTCTTAAACCTTGGTTAATATCTTCAAATACTCTTGATCTATTAAATCTAAAACTAGGATTATTACCAGTAATTGCTGTTTCAAACTTATTAGTAAAACTAAACAACTCACCTGTTTTACCTTGATACCCTTCCCAAAGCAAAGGTAAGTAATTAGATTTTTTAAATTTAACTATACCAGCACCTTGCTTATTGAAGATCTCATAGAACTCATTAAATATTTTAGAAATATCATTTGCTGCTTTAAGTTCAGCATCAGATAATAAACCTTTATTAAATGCTTTAACATTTTTGTTAAATCTAAAGTCCTCATCTACTGTAGCACCAGTAAGATAATAGAATACTTTACGTCTAGAATCTAATTGATCTGGTAATGTATCTTTAATTTTGTTAGCTAACTCTTGTGCATATGAGTTATACTTTATAGTACTGTAAGATGCTGCATCTAATGCAGACTCTACTTCAGTTTGTGCTTTATTAAATGCTGCTCCACTTCTTCCAAAGTATGTTGTTGCTGCTTTGGCTGCTGCATAAATACCAACACCACCTGCAAATCCTTTAGCTGTTGCTATAAGTTTCTCATCATCTGATGTTAAAAATTGTGCAGTACCTACAACACCACCAATTGATGCTGCTTTAAATAATGTATTTTTTGCTATGTCTTTAGCACTCTCAACTGTAGGTCTAGCAAATGATGTTACTTCATTAGCAATTCTTGCAAACTCATCTTCATCTATTACTATTCCAACTTCTTTTCTTATATCTTTTAATATATCATCAACAGCTCTATAGGTACCATTCTCTGTGTACTCAACTGCTTGTGATGGATTCTTATATTTTTTAAGAGTACTAATCATTTGTTTTTGTACTCTTTCAGGAGATAGTCCAGTATTCTTACCAACCATAGCTCCCATTCCTGCAAAACCTACTGAGAACAAAGCTCCTGCTGTTGCTCCAATAGTTGTTTCTGCAGCTGTTCTCTTACCTGAGAACTCACCTTTCTCACCTAATTGATATGATGTAGAGAACACAAAGGGAACACCAAGTGTAGCAATACTACCAACTGCCATGTCTAGCTTTGCTGCTTCTCTTAATCTTGCTAATTCTTTTACTTGTACACCTGCTTTTAGTTTACCAAGTTCTGATACAGATTTAGTAATTTGAAAACTTTTAGAGTATTTCATTCGTAAAGAGTTAACTACACCTCTACCTAATCTACCCCAACCTAATGGCATAAATAATAAATAAGGATCTGCAACTATCATGTTAACCATTTCAGCACCAAATAAACCTGGTGATTGTTTAACAAGATTACCTATTTCTTTTAGGTCTATATCCATTGGCCCATCTTCTAATAAGTAACCAAAACGATTTAACTTTCGTTCAGCTTCTTTAAAGATTTTAGAACCTTGTTGTTGTGGATTATTACGAATATAATCTAATGCTTCTTGAGCTTGTTTCTTTTTAGTATTTCCAGTAGCCCATTGATATAGAGATGCTGGCATAGATTCTTCCAATATAAGATCTAATGGATTTCTTAAAGACGAAAAAAACCCTGGAGTGTTATCTTTGACAGGCTCATTAAGTCCATCATTGATATTACTCACAGGGTCTTTTAGTTTAAATTCCTCAAGATTAAAATCATTTGCCACACTAGAATCCCCATTCTCTTTTAATTCTTTTATTTTGATCTATAATTCTTTGACCTTCACGTCTTAGTTTAGTTCCAAATCTTAAAGATGTTTTAGATGGGGTTGTTTTCATACTAAATGGACTTAGTTTAGTTATACCTGTAAACCTATCCATAGTACTACTAAATACTTTTTCTGATTTTAAATTAGCTTCTGTATATGCTTTCATAGCACCTTTAGATTTAGCTTTAAATACTGCAGGTTTAGATATAGGTGCAGTTAATCTTCTAGTTTTAATACCAGTAGCTGTTCGAGCTCTAGATCTTTTAAGTCCTGTTTTTAAAGAACTAAAGAATTTTTTATTAGAAGTTCTAAGTGCTAAACTTTCAGCAGCTAAAGTACCAGTTGCTCTTGATGATAGTCCCATAAACTCAGGTACATCACCTAAAACTTTTCTTTGATTAGCTCTCACTGTTGCATCACTCATAACAGATGTAAATCTAGTAGGTGTTTGTTGTGCAGGAAGTTTTTGAACTCCTTTAAACTTCTTACTTACACCAGTTATAATCTTTTTTAATATAAATTTTTTCATATTTTATCCTTCAAAGTATTCAGGGAATCTACTTCTCATAATCTTTTGAGCTCTTTCTTTAGATACCTTCTGTAGTTGTGGGTTAGCTGATAACAACATAGCATAAATCTGTGAGTCATCATTAGTTAAAACATCACCATCTGATCTTGGTATAATAATTTCAGGGCCTTTTTCTCCAACAATGTAAGGTTTGCCTTCTTGTATTGGGCCACCTTGAGCTCTAAATTCAGATTTTTCTGCTAATGTATCATCTGTAAATGGACCAAACCAACTTTTCTTTCTAGCTACACCTTTAGAATCTACTATTTTTTTAATAATTCTTTCTTTTAATTTACTATCAATAACTAAAGGTTTGTTAGTTTTGCTTTCTCTTTGCATTTTTGAGATTTCTTTTTGATATTCTATTGCAATACTTTCTGCTGCTCTATCAAAATCTGCTGTTGCATTTTCACCTTTAAGCCAACTAAATCCTTTTTCCCAAATATTAGGATCACTAATTTTAAATCTTTTTAATGTTTGTTTAATTTCATCTACATCTCCAGCAGTAGCTTGAATAGGCTCTTGTTTTCTAGCTTCAATTCTATCTTTAAATTCAGCAGATATTTTAGCAGACTTAACAAAGTTATCTAAGATACCTTGATTAATAGTTTTACCATTAGCTGATGATTGCATTAATGCTAATCCTAATGAGAACGCTGAGTTAGACATAAGTCCTTCAAAGCCACCTTTGTCTTTCCAATTAGCTGATGCTTGTTTCATATCTACACCTGCCATACCAGATAACTTAGATAAAAATCCTTGATCTTCAGCAAGTTTAACGCCTGTTCCACCTTGAGTAATAGGATCTGTAGGCATTGCACCTTTAGGTACATTTGCTCCTGCGTTTGCTTGAGCTTGTTGTGCTCCTTGATCTAACATATTTTTAGGTAAGTTAAATGAATTAGGTAAAACTTTATTAGTTCCATCTGGATTAATTACAACTTTACCCTGTCCTGGTGGTACATATCTTTCTGAGAATATAGGTTTTTTAATTAATGGAGATTCTTTTCTTTGATAAGAAGGATTAGTAATTCCACCTGCTGTATTTAAAGAAGGTGATTGCGTATCATAATCCATTCCTGAAAATCCAGTATCAGTTGCTTGACCTTGGTTTTCTTTTTTCCAATCTTCCCAAATGCTTAATAGTCCCATTATAATATTCCTTTATCCATTTTATTTGTTTTTAACCAATTGTAATATGGACTATCACTAACAGCTAATTGTGCCAGTGGCCCATGATTTTTTAAATTATTTGTTACTTTTGTTTTTGCATCAGCATATGCTTGAGCAAAATTAAATGTTGATTCTGTGTTTTCTCCAATACTATTATACCATTTACTAGCTTGAGATTCTTGTGGTGTAGTTCCTGAAACTGCATAAGGAGCTAAAGGAGCTAAAGTATTCATTACAGTTCTATCATTATCACCTTGACCAAGACTACTTGTATTCAAATTAGTATTTCCTCCATCTAACAATCCACCAAATTTATCTGCTACCCAATCTTTAGCATTACCAAATTTATCTCCTAAACCACTTAAAGGATTAGTCATTGAATAACCCATAGCAGTAGAATTTTTATAGTGACCAAATAGATAACCTGCTCCTGGTATTAACATATTTAAACCAACACCAATAGCTATGTTACTTGGTTTTGACATTGGACTAATTGCATATAGACTTTGTTGTCTAAGATTTGCTAATGTTTCTCTTTGTGCTGTTGTAAGATTTTGATCTTGATAAGCACCTGAAAGGTAATCTAATCTTGCATCATCTTGGTTATTACCACCCAAACTTTGTTCTCTACCAGATTGATTAGCTGATGAATCATAAGATCCTACAGAGTCTGCACCGTATTGGGATTCAGCATCTTGTCTTCCTGTATTTGATGAGACTTGTTCAGCTTGTTGTTGTGCTGCTGCTTTTGCTTCAGCTTGTTGTTGTGCAACTTGTTCTCTAACTGCATTTCTGTTAGCAGTTTCTTGTGCTATAGCAGATTGTCTAGCTGCTTCAGCTTTTGCTTCAGCTGCTTGTTGTGCTGCATCACTACCACCACCAGTATTTTTATTTCCTCCTCCTGTAGTAGTTCCTGGACTCCCTACACCTGGATTCCAACCACCGCCGCCACCACCACCAGAGTTTCCACCACCACCTGATGATCCACCTCCTCCTACAGAACCCATATCTCCTTGTAGGCTTGGTAAACCTCCTGGGCCTTTATTTGGTTTTCCCTTTAATGATCCATATAAATCAGCATCTAATAAAATTTTTTGTTCTCTTGGAGTAATGTATGCTAATTCTGCTACAACATGATCAGGAGAAGATAACCATTTTTTAGGTACAGTTACAGTTTTTTCTTTTCCTAAATAGTTATAACCACCACCTTGAATAGCAGGTTTAACTTTTTTATTAAGTCTTTTATCTTGGTAATTTTCGTTAAGTAAACCCATAACTTTTTTATGTTATAAAATTATTGCTATAACTAAAATAACTCCTACAATAATCACAGCTTTTTTGTGATCTGTATAGTAATGCTTAACTTCATTTATTAATTTACTCATTATAATAACCCTCCTAATAATCCACCAAGACCACCAACAGCTGCACCCATCATAGCTCCACCACCACCAGGGGCAAACATATTACCCATGGCAGCTCCTGACATAGCTCCACCTGCAGCCATACCCATAGCGTTAGCTCTTGGGGCTTGGCTTGTTTGTTGTTGTGTAGGCAATCCAAAAGCAATCGGTGCTACAGTATTATAGTACTGAGCTAATGATTGTTGAGGTGCCATATTTTGTTGTCTTTGTATATCTTCGTAAGCTCCACCTACTGCTGTTAAACTAGGTACTTGTTGTGCTGTTCCTAATTGTCTTTGTCTTTCAGCGTTATAAGTTTGAAATGCGTAAGGTGCCATTTTATCTGCAACTTGTCCAATTACTTGACTTTGCATCATTGGAGATCCTGGTGTTCTACCAGCTCCACTAAATTGTCCTGCAACACTAGAATATATATCATTACCAGCTTGAGCAATCATTGGAGATAAGAATGGATTGCTATACTGACCTTGTATAGTATTTAATATTTGTTGATTAGCAGCACCTGCAATAGTTTCTTGTGCACCTAAGCCTTGTAAAGTTTGTTGCGATGGTGGTACGTAACCTGCCCCTTGTGGGCCTTGTCCATATATAGTACCAGCTTCAGATAGGATTTGATTTAATCCTGGTTCTGCTGCTGAATAAGGTTGTACTTGAGTGTTCTGTACTGTTGTATCTCCTCCTCCTCCTGATGACATATTTAGTTCTCCTTTTTCTTTTCTAATAATATATGACTTTCTTTATAACCAAATGGTTTTAAAATTTTCTTCCAACCTGGTCTTGCAACCAACTCTAATAAATCACACTTGTTTTGCCATGCAAATTCTTCAATATGTTTTATTAAATGTTGCCATTTTTCACGATGCTTACCAGTCATAATTTTAATATTAAGACATCGTTGTAATGGTCTTTGTATTACTTCTGTTACTACTGTACCAAAATACTTTTCTTTATCTTCTTGATCCCATAAAATCCATAATTGCATTTTTTCTTCTAGGATCCATTTCTTAATGTGTTCTGCTAAAGCATATCCATTAGATCTTGCTAATGCATCTGCTATGTCTTTAACTACTATATGCCAGACTTTTTCAATGTTTTTTGTTGGTATTTGAACCAAATTCATTATGTGCTTTTTTCGTCAAATATTTCTAGGTAACTAACCATACCTTCAATGGTATCTACTGTTTCTACTTGTATTTTAAGTATATCTGCTGACTCTAAAACAATAGGAGATAATGCAGCATTAACTGTTTCTCCAGAAGATAAATCTTTATGATATACTTCAAAAGTAGCTGAAGCTGAACTATCAGTTACAGATACTTCTACAAGATTGTTTGAAGCATGTTCATTACTAATTTGTATATTCTTAACAATTGCTGTTCTTCCAGCAGGTACTGTATAGATAGTTGTAAGATCTGTTGTGCTTATTGCAAACCCTGCGTTTTTATATATATTAGCCATAAATTATTTAAGCTGTGTTTGTTTATCTAACATTTTCTCTTTAACATATCCCCATTTTTGAGGATTTCTATGTAATCTAGTTCTAATCGTATTTGTATTAATTTTCAAGTAATCTGATAAATCTAAAATACATTTAAATAGTTTATTATTATACATCACTGGTTGTGCTTTTGGGTGTTTTTCTCTTTTAATTTTAGCCACAACTTCTGGTCTTTTCATACAACTATTTATAGACATTTTTAATTTAGATTTTTCTTTATGTTTAAAACCAAATAAAGGGTTATTTTTTCCATATAAGCCAAATCTTGGATGGTTTTCTTTAATATAATTTTTCTTTTTAATTTTAGATAGTTTTTTCTTTGTACTATCTAAATGTTTATATCCAGAAATACCACCTTTACCACCATTAGTCATATTGGCAAGGTTATACCCCTTTTGTTTAAGATATTTAATTATAGTTTTTTCAAGTTTAAAAGCATTTTGTTCTAATAAATTACTTTTAAATATTTTAATAATATAACCATGTTTGTTTACTATATTATGCCAATATTTATTTCTTCTACTGCCTTTTACTTTTGCTCTTTTATGGCAACCTTTTCCAACATAAAATATTTTACAATTATCTTTTCTTAAATGTAGATAAATATAAAAATTATGCAAGATAATTTAGACCTGCAGTCACAGCATCATTAGCTGGTTTTAAATCCTCATTCGTCCAATAATCTTTATTTAACATTAATTGGATGTGTTCAACATTTCTGTCAACAGCTGATTGTTTATCTTCTGCTGCTTCATCTGCCATTTTAGAACCATCAATAATACCATTGATTAATTCAACACTGTGTCCCATAGCTGTAAAATCTTGTGCTATATCTTCTGTTGTTTTTACTTCGTCTGTCATATTATTCTCCTTAATTATATTGTTGCTAATGCAACTGGTTTAGTTTTATCAAGTTTTTTATATTCATCAATAACTATCTTGGGTTCTACCATATTGTTTCTAGGATCGCTATCAATAAATTTTGTTTCGTCCCACTCATTTCCCATGTGAAACTGTAGGTTT
>Ga0222691_1000715_pt1 | contig 10740 bp, 9 predicted proteins | sample AntAcemetage1237_FD_179839 | JGI IMG/M metagenome (GOLD analysis project Ga0222691, IMG submission 179839) | Saline water microbial communities from Ace Lake, Antarctica - #1237 | ecosystem: Environmental > Aquatic > Non-marine Saline and Alkaline > Saline | place: Antarctica: Ace Lake... | reverse complement strand
ATAAATTACCACGATGGATATTTGAGCTACAACGTCCACATTCATTGAAGAAACCTATTAAACTTAACCGAAAAGCTAAATAATATGGGATATTTAGCAAACAAATTAGGAGATCCAAATAACCTTGGGTATTTCGCTACAGAAGCTGCTTTAAATACTGCTTACCCTGTCGGGTTCGATGGGGCTTTTGCTATCGTTGGAGCAACAGATACTGTTTGGGTATGGGATGATGGGACTGCGGCTTGGGTAGATACAGGAGGGTCAGGAGGGTCAGGGACAGTAACTTCTGTTGCCATGACTGTACCAACAGGTCTTTCTGTTTCAGGAAGTCCCATAACAACATCAGGAACATTTGCTGTTTCTCTTGCATCGGGTTATGAAATATTTACAACAGTAGCTTTTGCAGCAAAAGCCCCACTAACTGCTCCTACTTTTGCAACTTCTATAACTGGAAGCTATTTAACTGCATCAGAAATTCTCATAACAAATGGTTCTAAGCAAATTGTGTCAGCTCCAGTAGCAACGTATCCTTCACTTTTAGAACTTACATATGTAAAAGGAGTAACAAGTGCTATCCAAACTCAAATTGATGCGCTATCAGGAGCTATAGTGTTAAAGGGAACATGGGATGCTTCTGCTAGTACTTTCCCTGGTGGTGGGTCAGCGCAAGCTGGTTGGTCTTATATAGTATCAGTTGGAGGTACGGTAGATGGAGAGGTATTTGTAGTAAATGATAGAATCGTTGCTATAACAGATAATGCTTCCACCGGTACATACGCAGGAAACTGGCACAAACTAGATTATACAGATGCAGTATTAAGTGTATTTGGAAGAACAGGTGCTGTTGTTGCTGTAGATGGAGATTATTCTCAATCTCTTGTAACTGGATTAAAAACATCAGATAGTCCACAATTTACAGGAATAAATTTGGGTCATGCTTCAGATACTACTTTAGCTAGAGTATCAGCAGGTGTAATATCTGTAGAAGGAGTAGTTATACCTACAATATCTAGTACAAACGCACTTACAAACAAAACACTTACAAATTCTAATAATGTTTTAGGTGGAGTAACTATGACTCTTGGTTCTGATGCAAATGGAGATACTTATTATAGATCTGGAGGTGTACTTACAAGAGTTGCAAAAGGAACAGCAGATCAAGTATATACAATGAATTCTGGGGCAACAGCACCAGAATGGCAAGATTCGGCAGGAGGTGGAGGTTCAGGTTTTGATGTCTTTGATTTAAGATCATACAGATATGCAAACGAAGCATATTATGCAAAAAATCAAGATTCAGATCCTCGTTCTGTATCATTTAAAACTGACGGAACAATAATGTATGTCTTAGGAGCTTCAACTGATGATGTCTTCCAATATACACTTTCAACAGCTTGGGATATTACGACAGCAACTTATGCTTCAAAGTCTTATGCTTTCACTGAAGATACTCTACCAAATGGTGTTTCATTCAAATCTGATGGTACAAAAATGTATATGGTTGGAGGTTCTACTGATAGTGTTTATCAATATTCTCTATCAACAGCTTGGGATGTATCAACAGTATCTTATGATACCGTAACTAAGAGTGTAAGTTCAGAGGATTCATCACCTGATTCAATGGTATTCAATTCTGACGGAACAAAGATGTATATAGGTGGAAGTAATAATGACACTGTTTATCAATATACATTATCAACAGCATGGGATTTAAGTACTGCATCATATGATACAAAATCATTTAATTATAATACAGCTTATGGAGGAGTATCTGCTCATGGTATTGCATTAAATGATGATGGTACAATAATGTATCTATCAGACGCTACATTAAAATGTATAGCTGAAATTACATTATCAACAGCATATGATGTATCGACAGCAAGTTATGCTAATAAAATGATGTTTAATCCAACAACAACTGGAATTTATGGAATATTCATGCAAGCTAACGGAAATAGATTATTCGCAGTAGACGGAGTGAGTTCAGGATTAAACTCAGTTATTTCATATATAAACTGGTAATATTATGTCATCACAAGAAAACACAAATAGCTGTAATAATGGAGAAATTAGTTACAATCCACGATATCAAAAGTGAAGGGTAATAAGACTAGACTTAAACATTATGTATAAATAAAAAATATTATGATTAACAAACTATCAGGCACAACTTCATATATAACTCAAATGTGTTCAGACGTAGTAATAAAATGTATTGCTGTTATTACTGGACTAGCTGTCCAATTCTCATTTGGAGACATATCAGGAACATTACTAACTGCAATATTAATGCTTATTATCTTTGATTTTATAACAGCTTCAATAGCAATTAAAATGAATAAAGGAAAAATAACATCAAAAAAAACATTTAGAACAGCTTTAAAATTTGTTATATATTTTATGCTTATTTCTGCTGGTTATTTCACAGAATTAGTTATAGGAACTGATTTATTTATCTCTAAAACTATAATGATATTCTTGGCCATGACTGAATTAGTCTCAATATTTGAAAATGTGGAAAAAATAGGATATAACGTACCCGCAGACCTTTATAGAAAATTAAAGGAAATTGTTAATAATAAATAAAAAACACTATGCAAATTAAAAAAGCTAAACAATCAAAAAATTACTCAACACATTCAAATGGATCTCCAAAAGAATATGTTAAAACAGCTGTGATGATGCACAAGACAGCTGGAGGTTTTGAAGGAGCATTAGAATGGCTCTGTACAACTCCAGCAGAACGATTAAGAAAACATGGAAAAAAAAGCTGGTCTTCAGCGCATAGTCTTGATAAAAGAGATGATCGAGGAGTTATCCATCAACTTATGCCTTGGCAATATCGTGCTTGGCATGCAGGAGGGGTAACAAGAAGAACTTTGCGCGCCTTGGATGTTATTGGAGTTCGAGATCCGAACAACGTATGTATTGGACATGAATTCACAGCTTGGTATGATATAGATAGGGATGGGAGACTAGAAGAACATGAAAAAAGAGCTACAACAGAACAACTCGATGACTTTATTGATTATATGTTTTTATTAGAAGAAGAATCAAAAACTGATCCCTGGTTGGATATTAAGGCGGATGCAAGTCATTTACTGACACATGCAGATACTAATCATTATAAACCTGATCTTGAATGGGAATATAATTATGTAGTTGAGGGAATGAAAAAAAAGAAAGATGGATCAGAAGATTATGAAGTTTCTCACACATGCCCTCTTGCATTGAAAGATGCAACAATTTATGAAACAGTCGATCATTTAAAGGATTTATTAAAAGAATTAACTTAAAAAAACTATGGAATTTATAGGAATATTATTTTTAGCAACTCTTGTTGAAGGGTTGATTACTTATTTGTTTGGAGAAAAAGGACCAACACTATATAGTAACCGCGCATATTTACGTTATGTATCACTGGCTCTCGGAATATCATTATCAATAGCATATGCTGTTGATATACCAGCAATGGTTGGATTAGCGAGTGACTTTAGTTTAGTTGGATCAATCGTATCAGGTATTATTATTGGACGTGGGGCGAACTATGTTAATGATATTATTGGATTTATTCAAACAAAACGTTAGGAAATATTAATATCAGTGTTATAATGAAAGCGTAGAGTGTAATAACTCTACATGATGAATTTTTTCATTTTGATGTTTTTTAAAGAAAGAGACCTTTGGCTGGGTCTTTTTTATTTGCCTTTAAACTCACTACCTTGTATTATATAAGTATGAGCCAATTCCCACAGATAACTATTAAACATGCGATTGGAAATGTCTTAGATATACCTAATCAAGTTATCTCTAGGGCATTTACCTATTTTGCTTCAAATACAGCAATAGGAGCAACAACTCTTGAAAGCCAAAACGCTATAGATTTTACTGCAGCGAGCCTTCTCCAATTGTCTTCCATAGGATCAGAAAAATGTGAAATTATAGATTCAGCAAGTCACACTGATGAAGATTTTACTGTGACTGCAATAAAGATGAATCATAGCCGAGGAGATATCATTCGTGAGATAGGTTTTGATCAAGTTGAAGTTCATAAATCTTCAACTATTGACGGAACTTACTCTTTATTATCTACTAATGATTTTCAAATGACTCAAATGAGTACTATCGTAAATGATTTAGTTGGATTAACTTCTGATTTTTATAAATTAAGATGGAAAAATTCTGACACTTCAGATCTTTCAAGTTTTTCTACTCCTATTAGTGTTCTTACTTATCCTGAAAATTCAGTTGCAGAATTAATATTCCCTGTATTAAAAGCAATGGGTGTTTCTGAAAATGATAAAAGAATAAATATAGAATTTCTATTAAGTGCAATTGATGATGCTCGTAAATTTGTTAAAGCTAATTTATACGGGGTACGTCATGCATGGAACCAAGATTTTGAATATCCTATAAAAGTTCTTGCTGGTAATAATTATGTTGATTTACCAAGTACTATAGATTTTAATGAAACAAATAGATCTCTTCTTGCTGCACGATTTCTTCTAGGGAACGTATTAACTCCATATAGTTTAAGCTATATTGATAAACGTTCTTGGAATAGCGCTTCATTTCAAATTATGGGAAGTAATGCTTCTGTTCTAGCATCTATTGGAGCAGTAACGCTTGATGTTGATAATGCTGGAGATTTTGAGGCTGGAACCAATGGAAGTATTGCTCATGTCGCGACAGATTCCTTTGACCAAGTTATAATGGAGATAGCCTATACTGGAGTTGATTTAGTAAATAATCAACTTACGGGGGTCACTGGGATTACAAGAGCAATACCTGTAGGGGCGAGAGTCTGGTCGAACCCTACAATAGGACAGCCCGTGTATTATACTGTGTATGAAAACAAAATTGTTTTTGACAGAGTAGTTTCAGATTCAATGCAAGGTAATAATCTATATATTGATTTTTACAAAAAATTGGATAAAGCGACAGACCTCTATCAAGAACTCCCAGAGCCTTATAGAGAAATTTATAAATGGTATCTACGCTGGGCTATAAAATATCGTAAAGACACTGATCTTCCTGCTAGTGATCCTGACTTGAAAAAGTTTGAGGAATTAGTTGGAGCCTTGTTCGATAACTTATACACAGGACAAGATACAATAATCGTAACTAATTAATAATAATTATATGGCAAAAACAAACCCATTAATCCCAACTGTTGATATTCAACAGCAAGAACCAACCGGAGAGCAACTGATCACATTAGCGACAGTTGAAGGGACACCTCCAGCAGGAGCTTCTTATGCAGGAATTTTTGCATTAGAATGTATTCTACAAGACGTAGATGGAGGAGGAGTGTATCAAATGACAGGAACGGTAGCAGTACCAGCTTGGGCAGCAATGCTTTCAACTCCAGTATCTTCAGATGACGTTGACCCAGCTCTTATCCAAACAGTTTCAATTGATCTTACAGCAGCTGAAATTATTGCTCTGTATACAACTTCAATTGAGGTTGTTCCAGCAATCGCTGGAAAATCTATAATCCTAGACAGTGTAGTGCTTGACCTAACAGGAACAGCAACACAGTTTACAGGAGGAGGAGTAGTGAATCTTCAATATGATGACACTGTAAACGGAGCAGGATTGAAAGTCCACGCAGATATTGCAGCTTCAGTGATTACTGGTGCAACAGCAAGAACTCAAACTTTGAGAATCCCATTAAATCTAACATCTATTGCTACAGCAGCAATAACTGGACTAGGACTTTATATTGGAGCGCAGACAGCAGTCTTTGCAGCAGGGACAGGAACAGCAAAGGTAATTGTGAATTACCACACAATCTAGTCTTTCTACTCTGAGGGTTTATACCCTCAGGAATAGGTAGATTATAAAAATATTATGAGAAATTCAAGCACAATAGAAGATGTAAAAATCCCTTATCCATCAGAAGGTGTCATCAGAACAGCTTCTATTGATGATACGGTTGCTCCACAAGACTCAGTTCAATCTGCAGTCAATTTAAATTTTGACCAAATAGGAGCAATAAAAACTCGATTAGGATTAACAGAATATGCAGATGATTTAACTGGAGAAATCCAGAATTTTGGAGAATTAAATAACTCTATATTACAAGATGGTTATGAAATTTTATTCAAATATCCTCCATCAGATAATTTTACACTAACAGAAGCAGGATATATTTCAGCATTAAAGGTTGACGACACTCATGTTATTATTTTTTGGCAAGATGATGCAAGTGGTGACGGAATGGTCCAAGTTGTTGAAGTAAATCCTGATAGTGGAGCATTAACAGTAATTGGGACAGCACTTACCTTTGATGCGGCAGGAGGTGCATTTAATAGTTCATGTCAGATTGATTCAACTCATTTTATAAACTTTTGGCAAGGTGCAAGTAATGACGGATTTGTTCAGGTATTTACCGTAGACTTAATTACTTTTGCTGTTACTGCTAATGGTTCTTCTTTTGAATTTGATACAACTAATTATCAAGGAGGTTCTTGTGTTCTGATCGACTCTACTCATGTTTCTATGTTTTGGGATCGCGGGGGTGCTAATGGAATAATCGCTGAGACATTTCTTATTTCAGGAGCTTTTGCGGTTACTGCAATAGGATCTTCTATAACCGTGGATTCAGGTGGGGATGAAGTATCTGCTGTTATGGTAGATGCTGATCATGTCTTATTGTTTTGGGATGCTGCCTCAACAGGGGAAGCTCAAGTAGCTTATGTCGATCTTGGTACCTTTGTTATTTCTATGGTTGGATCTTCTTTTGAATTTGATGCTGCAACAGCTGAATCAAACTCATGCCAACAAGTTGACTCAACTCACTTTATAAACTTTTGGGCTAGTACTTCTAATGTTGGTAAGGCTCAAGTATTTAGTGTTGATTTAGGAACATATGCAGTAACAGCAGATGGAACAGCTATTACATATGAAGCTGGGACTGTTGATGGTAACTCTTCTGTTGCAACTGGAGACGGAGAACATTTTGTTAATTTTTGGAAAGGAGCTGATGATGAAGGTTACAGTCAGATGTTTAATGTAGATACAGGAACATTCGCTGTTACAGCAATAGAAAACCTTGTTAACTTTGGAACCTTAGCGGATGGGTCTCCTGATCAAAACTCTGCTGTGTTTTTATCTAATTATAGAATCGCGAATTTTTGGGTAAAAGACGAATCTCCATCAGACGGAACAGGGGTTGGAGCTTTATTTGCTCTACAGGGATCAGTTATAGTTTCTAATTATTTATATGCTCAACAAGGAAATGCAGATGTTTATAATTGGGAAGGTTCTGCTTGGACCTCAAGAAGAACTGGTTTAAAAAATAATCAAAAAGCTAGATTTACTCAATATTTGAATTATATTTGGATGGTGAATGGTAATGCTACTATAGGAGATCCAGTTCAAACTTCTAATGGAGGAGCCTTTGGTACAGATCTTGTTCCTGATAACTTCCCACCTGGAGACTTTATTCAAGCTGGATTTGAAGGTCGCGTTTGGGTTGCTGATAAATTATTAGATGTTGTATACTTCACAGATATTGTTCAGTTTACTCCACCTAATTCTTATGAATTAACTTACAATCCTTTAGATAATTATATTAAAAATTTCTCTCCTCAGAATGGTCAAACAATCACAGGGTTCATTACAACTCCTCGTGCGCTTTTATTGTTTAAACAAGATAGTATTTATCGTATTTATGGAGCATACAACGTAGATGCTTATCCTGCATATAATGTTGGAACGTATTCAGAAGAATCTATCGTTCAAACTAAAGATGGATTATTTTTCCATCACTCATCAGGTTTCTATCAATTTAATTACGGAGGAGAACCTATTGAGATTTCTCGTAGAGTTATTGATTTTGTTCAAGCTATACCTCGTGCTTATTATGAAAGTGTTGAAGCTGTTTATGATGGATTTGATGCTGTTTTATGGTCTGTTGGTCCCATTACTGTTGAAGGTGTTACTTATAGTAATTGTGTAATGAGATATACTATTTCAACTCAAGTTTGGACTATTTATGATTATCCCGGAAATGATATCCGAGCTTTAATAAATTATAATGACGGTACTGCAAAAAATGTATTAATGGGTACAGACACAGGAAAAGTTAGTAAAATGGATGATGGATTTGATGATCTTGGAGAAATTATTAATTTTGAAATGATTGATCGATGGAGATCTTACACTAATATGTATGCTGAAGTAAAAAGCCTTAACGGACTTAGTGTTTACCATGACAATGGAGCAGGTGTTTCATTGGAATATCAAAACAAAAAACAAGGTGTGAACACATGGGAATCTATTGGGACACTTTCAGAAGAAAGTAATTCTCTTTTCCCTAATTTTGAGACAGAGCAATCAAATGTCTCACGCCTAAGATTGGTAGGAACAACAAAAGGTGAGCCAATAATTATTCATGGTATTGAAGTACTCAAGGTTGACGTTCACGGGTACGATAAAAACTAATATGATTGATATCGGAGAACAACAAGAATTAGGTATAAACAGACTATTATACAAAAAAAAACAATCCTCTGAGAACCAGGGGGCTGTTTACATGTCTGTTAATGAAAATAATCTTAATAGAATGAGTAGGCAATTTAATCAGTCAGGAGAGATAATCACAGGAACTGTTATTACTGATTGTTTTTTTCAAACTTCAGGGAGTGTTGACCGAGTAGAAATTGCTGGTAATGATGTTACTTTTTATGATAGTACCTACACTGTAGGTGGGGTATCAAAAGGAGACACTTCTCGTATTGTTTGGACTAGAGCTGATAGAACAGAAGGGACATATTTTATGGAAAAAAGATCTTCTATTGAAGATGAAAATGATAATGTATTGTCACTATATGCTACTCCTCCTGTAGATGGAGACTATAACTATATATTTATTGGTAGGGATGGCAGAGGGACATCTCCTAGAGGAGTTGGGATTATTGTAAATTCAGTTGATATAAAAACAACGCAAGATGCATTCCTTGCTAATGGTATCTATACAGTTGAAGTATCTATTGATGGAGAGACACCACTGTTCCCTTCCTTCCAAACAGGTGATTCACGAAGTATTGTTTCTCCTAGTTTCTCAGGGGTTTCAACATTGATCTCAGCTCACGGAGGAGGTATTGTTGGGATAGCTTATGGGAATGCTGCATTACTTTATTTACTAGATGCAACTACTGTTACTCTAGGAGCGGATATGATTCCTGATGCAAATGGTGCATATGATATTGGTTCCCCAGCAATGAAAATTGGAACATTCTATGGAAGTATTTCAGCTTGTCCATTACCAACGATTCCAAACGCCCTTGAAGTACTTGAAAAAATACCAAAACCATCACTTGTTGATGATCGAGGACACTACGGGCATGATAGAATTTATTTTGATGATTTAACTTTTCCTGAGGAAGTTTTATACACAAATCCAAAAGGTGTAGTCGATATTGAGCATAATCATATGTTAGGTTTTTTACTAAAAGCAGTAATAGAATTGAACGATGAGGTGAAAACACTCAGAGAGGAATTGAATTTATAACTTAATCACTATATAATAAAACTAGCAATGGAACCATTAAACACAACATTAAGAAGAGGGTCGAGAGGAGAAGACGTTAGAGGTCTTCAAGAATACCTACAGAGTATTGGATATCCCAACGTGAAGGTTGATGGTATTTACGGACCTATAACTGAGCAAGCTGTAAGAGGCTTTCAAACATCCAACGGATTATCTCCTGATGGTATTTTTGGTCCAAGATCAATTGGTGCAATTTCTTCAATTGTAGAACAGCAAGAAGCTGTAAAAGCTCCTGATGATCCTAGTAATATGTTTAATACTGAAACAGGAAGATTGAATCGTAATTTCCAACCTCAAAACGAACAAGAGGATGATTACTTCTATAATCAAGCTATTCTTTCTAATGATATATTTAAAGGTAATTCAGAAGAGGATATTGAACAAGCTGCTCTCAGTGGAGATTTTTCAGGTTTGTATGACACTTATGGAAAACCATTTTCTGACTTGATTCAACAAGAAGCAGTTCAAGATGCACAAAATGCTCTTGACCCAAGATTTAATGTTGATAAAGAATACACAACTCAAAACACGGAGGACGCTCTTCGTCAAAATCAATACAATTACAATAATACTCTTGAAGACCAAGCAGATCAATTTGAAGCTGATAAAACTCAATTAGATCAGAATGCTGCTAATCAAGGTGTATTGTTTTCAGGTGCGCGTGATCAAAAGGAACGTAAATTAGCAAATATCTATAAAACGAATCAAGATAGATTGTCTCAAGGATATCAAGATGATACTAAAAACCTTACAAAAAATCTTCAATATCAATATGGAGATAATGCTGTTGGGTCAAATAGGCTTTCGCAATATTATGGATCAGGACGTAACACCTTTAATCCTAAGGTTGCAAGAGAGGGTGCGCAGCGATCTTCGTTATCTCAAACATACCAACCTAAAGAAACAGGATTCGCAGGTTCAGCAGTTACAGCTCACGGTGCAAATGTTCAGTCGAGAGCATCCGGCTTATTGAGAAATAAGGCAAATAAATTATTCAACACAGGTTACGCTAATCAATTATAATATGAAATTAAAAGATCTATTTAAAAAAGCAGGAAATACAGCCTTGAGATCAAATCCTATCACTGGACCAGCAATGATTCTTGGTGATGTTTTTTCAGGGAAGTATAGATCCCAACAAAAACAACCTGGAGATAGTGTTCCTTCTCCTTTTGTAG
>Ga0222691_1000708_pt1 | contig 10877 bp, 10 predicted proteins | sample AntAcemetage1237_FD_179839 | JGI IMG/M metagenome (GOLD analysis project Ga0222691, IMG submission 179839) | Saline water microbial communities from Ace Lake, Antarctica - #1237 | ecosystem: Environmental > Aquatic > Non-marine Saline and Alkaline > Saline | place: Antarctica: Ace Lake... | reverse complement strand
GGGGTAGTACCAAATCCAGACACTTTATAATATCAAAAATATCAAATTCTGAAAAATCGTCAAAATTCTGGAAAACCACTCGATCAGAATTCTATAAATTTTTCCCGCCAAAAAGAAAAAATCATCGTTTGAAATTTTTCCCGCCATTTTTTAAGTGTGGTGATTTTAAGCAAAATCTCTACTCTTCAAAGGTTTAGGAAAATGAAAGTGTGAAGGATTTTAAGCAAAATCCCCGCTCTTTAAACCCTTTTTCAAATAGCATACAAATGATCTTATAATTTTCAACAATAATAATTTTAAACACACAAAATTGATTTAAATAAAAAATAATATATATAGTATAATATAGAATGCCGAAAATAACTCATTTTCAAATTACAGACAAAGATTCAGGAGAACAAGTAGGTTTAGCAAAATCCTACGCAGAACTACGCACACAACTACTGGCTCATCAATTCACAGGAGTATCTATCCCGAATCTTAAAAAGAAACCAACATCGTTTCTCAAAGGACAGTTTAAAATCTCCAAGATAAACGCTCCACCTAACGCCAGACAATTCAAGAAACCACTAGGAAAAGTTACAGACGAGGTTAAAATTATTGATGATAAAACAATCATCGAAGTCAATAGACAAACACTATATTCATACCAAAATGTAGATGGTGGTAGAAAAAGAGAGGTTGAAGACTTTAGGGATTTTCTAACTATATCTCGTCAAAAAGGAATTCATTACTACATACAACAACGTTTAGTAAATGTTAATAAAAACACCAACGCATTTGCGGTTGTAATCAGATTTAAAGCAGAAGGACAAGAAAAACACCGTCAAACCACTTACTCCTCTTACAACGATTTACACAGAAATCTAGAAACACTACTTACAAAGATTAAAGAAGAGTATTCACATGACGTGGTATTCCTAGGACTTTCCATAGAATATTTCGCAAGTTCCAATCTTCCAACCTCTTACGTGTTTGGGTGTAAGGAAAATGACAAGATGAAAGACGAATTGATTCAACACCTTTACGAGTCAGTTAAGAAAAACGCCCTCTTAAAATTCGTAAAAAAATATATGATCCTATCTCCATCTACGTATTCTCTTTGCGTAGCAAGAGCGTGTTTGATGGCAGACGGTGAAACCGATTATAAAAAAATAACCATGAGAGTGGATAAATGGAGTTATCGTAAAAACATTACTGATGAGATGAATCTACAAGATAAACTAGACTATATAGCGAAGGCTATGAAAAGAACGATCAACGTGTATGACAAAGATTTAAAACTAGCAATGACAGTGAAACCTAAAATCAATGGAGGGGTTATTAATATTCTAATATACGCTAGTCACTCTTACGCCCTAGTTTCCCGTAAAGAAAAATTCAACGAAGTAGCATTCTTTCAAAATTTCACAAGACAGAAAAAAATGGATTATAAAGAAAAGGAAGAAAAGGAAGAAAAGAAACCCGTTTGGATCCATTGGGGATCGTACGATTATGAAACCTATACGGCGGTAAAGGGTGAGAAACGCACCCAAGATGTGAAACCATACGCGGTAGGTTGGACTCACAATATCGGTGATGATTACAAAAAGAACTATCAATACATTTACCACGATAATGATATTAGTATGGAATTCATCAAGGAGTTGACTAAGATCAAGGTTAATAATGGGTACAACAACAAATTACTGATGTACGCCCATAATGGTGGGAAATTTGATGCCTATGAAATTATTTACAAACTCATCTCTAAAACAGATATTCCTATTTACAACTCGCTTATCAAGGATGGTAGAATTTTCCAATTCAGTATCAAACTAGCAAATGGTTTGATCGTAGAATTCAGAGATTCGTACATCCTTTGTGCTGGTAGCTTGGACAAACTTCTGAAAGAATTCAAATGTCCCACCAAAAAATTGACAGGTGAAATAGATCATAAATTGATTAATGTAGACAATTTTATGTCTTTGAAAGAAAAGGTCTTGCCCTATCTATTGAATGATGTATTAGGACTCTACGAATTAGTAGATTCAATGAGAAAAGTCTATAAGGAGGATTACGATATAAATCTCGAAGAAGCACTGACCTGTGCATCTACGGCACGTAAGTTCTTTATCAATAATCATGATTGGGAAAATATTCCCCTCCACGAGATTCCGTTCAATCAGTATCTGGAACTGAAAGACTACTACTATGGCGGTAGGTGTGAGTGCTTTCACATTGGATCAGTAGAGAAGGATTTGTATTATTATGATTTCACTTCGCTCTACCCGTTTGTGATGGCTAAGAGTCCCTACCCCTACGGGACATACACTAAGAAGGATATTTCAGGACTACCCTTTGATAAGAACTGGTTTGGTATGGTGAAAACGTATGTAAGGACTACAGATTTTACCATGCGTCCATACCTGCCTCACAAAGACAATGTGGGAAAATTAAACTTTTCACATTTCAAGGAAAACACTTTACTATGGATAACCACTGAAGAGTGGAGATACATTATTGATAATAATTTAGGTTATGAAATAAACCCTCTAGAAATTCTGGATTACGAAAACCAACATACCGCCTATTTCAAAGGTATGGTGGATAAATTATTTAAGGCAAAGAAAGACGCTGAAATGGAAGGCAATGACGCTCGTAGAGCGATGTCTAAGATTATCGTGAATTCCCTATACGGGTTTTGGGGCATTAAATTGTCAGAAAATGAAAAACTACACATACAACAATTTACTAAACCTGAAAAGAAGTCAGCATTTATCAACAAACATTTATGCCGAAATCGTCTTATCAACTTTGATGACATAGGAGAGAAAACATTAGTTAAGACGGTTGAAAAATTAGACGCTAATTGTGCTAACATTATCATCGCTCAATTTACGACCGCATACGCTAGAACAGAACTCTACAATCTGATGAAAGATGTGGATACTAATGATGGAAATATGTATTATTGTGATACTGATTCGATCATAACTGATTTAAATTTCGCAAAAAAAGAGAATGAATTATTAGCCAATAAATACAGACTTTGTGTGAAGGGTGAAGCATTAGGCGATTTGACGAATGAAGCAGGATCGGTAGATGGAGGCTATAAACAAGGAGTGTTTCTAGGTTGTAAGTCATATTTATTGGTAGATAAAAATTACAATGAAGAAAAGTTTAAACATCTTCTATCATACGGTGAATTAGGGAAATTGAAGGATTCAGTTATTCGTAAATTCAAAGGTATCAATACCAAAAATATTTTCAAGACGAAGACAATCAACGATGAAGAAAAAACAATTATTTTCACACAAGAGGAGAATTTCAATCACGGTGGTAAAGTAGGACTTTACAACGCTGATGGGTTTCACACCTTATGGATCGAGGATTATGTTAGAATGGCAAAGGGATACAAAGTATATACCGACAATTGGAATTTCTTATCAGGGACCTCATCACTAGCCAAGGAAACTTATCTACAATTTTCTGCTAATAAAAAGTGTAGCCAATGTAATAAATATTCAAAGGGTGAGGTATTAGAAAATGGAACAGTTATACCGCTCATTGTCTAAACAATTCCGCTTGGAGTCGGTGAGGGGGCGATACCCCTTGTGATCGGGAGGAAGATTTCCCCTACTTGGATCTAGGTTTATTCTTATTTATCATCTGAATCATTTTTAAAGTACTACGAGGGGGTCTTCTAAATTGTTGAACTGTTAGATTAGGTAAAACAGGTACGTCAGGTGCTTCCTGTGTTAAATCACGGGGTGGTATTGAAATAGTGGGAGGACGAGTTCTAGGCATTATATAATTATCTTAGATAAAAAAATCTAATATAATTATATATAAATGTCTGAAAAACTGTCTACAACTTTATCCGCACATTCTTTGAAACATTTTTTCTAAATTATTCCAATTCCCCTTGTGATCGGGAGGAAGATTTCCCCCACTTGGAGTCGGCGAGGGGGCGATACCCCTTGTGATCGGGAGGAAGATTTCCCCCACTTGGAGTCGGCGAGGGGGCGATACCCATTGTGATCGGGAGGAAGATTTCCCCCACTTGGAGTCGGCGAGGGGGCGATACCCATTGTGATCGGGAGGAAGATTTCACCCACTTGGAGTCGGTGAGGGGCGATACCCCTTGTGATCGGGGAAGATTTCCCCCACTTGGAGTCGGTGAGGGGGCGATACCCCACTTGGAGTCGGTGAGGGGGCGATACCCCATTTTTAATATTAACATATATATATGGATACACATTATAACTCTAAGAAAATATTTTGCGATAGTGATAACCCCCACGCTACAGGTACATCACACATGAGGAAACAATTCACACTAGGTTCTCCTATTATAATTCCGCCACAGTCTAAAGTGAAAATGCTCATAGGAGTTGAGGCAGTGTCAATACCTCTCAGTTTCTATGTTTTCAACGAATCGAATAATAAAATCCGTTACAGTGATTCGTCAAACGCAGTTCATACATACACCTTAGGGGTGGGTAATTTCACAATTTCCAGACTATTAGCAATTATAAACGCCGATGATGACACGTTACCCTTTAATATCAGTTATGATCGAGAGTTCTCAAAATTATCCTTAATACCAGTCGTAGGTGGTAATTTCACAATTTATGATGTGGATAATTCGTGTTATAATTTGTTGGGCGTTCTAGCAAACACTTACACGACAGGTACAGCATTTCCGTATACGATAAATCTAATCTACACAACAGGTGTCAGTATAGCGATTAATAATATTGAAAATCTTAACGATGAAGCCAACCCTAACTCCAGTAGTAAAAAAATAATTAGAATTCCTATAACTTCCTCGATAAACACTTATTTGACATTTTTTAACAATGAACCATTTTACTCTACAATCAACAATAAGGTTCTTAACTTTTTAGATGTATCAATTTTAGACGATAACGGTAACATTTTAGAAACAAACGGTAATCATTACTTCCATATAACATTCCGTATAGATTTCACTAAAAGTAGAGAAGAAGTTTTAGAGAAAACATTGATACAAAAATTTAGAAAAGCACATTTAGAAAACACATTAGTCCCACAAGTAGGGGTATCGCCCCCTCACCGACTCCAAGCGGAATTGGAAGATGATGATTCCGAGAAAGAAGATAATAAAAAAAAATAATATCTATATATCCTATATAACACTATGGGATTTTTTCATAAACTAAGCAAAGGCTTTCACAAGTTCGGTCAAAAAATGAGTAAGGGACTCCACCAAGTTCATAAGATAGGAGAGAAAGCCGTACATTTCGTAGAAAGAAAGGCACTACCTATAGCACACAAATTAGCACACATTGGATCAAAGGCTCTACAATACGCATCCCCTGTTATTGGGGCAGTCGCTCCTGAAGCACTACCTGTTTTAATGGCAGGACAAAAAGGATTATCAATGTTGGATAAGGCTACAGGGGCAGTTGAAAAGGGGTTGAAAATAGGAAAGTCCGCATCTAGGACTATAGATAAGTTTAGATCAGGTGATGTTGCGGGAGGTATTCAAGAGGCAAAAGCGACAGGACAACAGGCGACCGAATTAAGGAAAAACCCTTTTAAAAAGTAGGGGACTTCGTCCCCTTACTTTTAAAAAAGTAAGTCAAAACGAAGGGGGGTTGTAGGGGGACTTCGTCCCCTTACTTTTAAAAAAGTAAAATAAAATAATCTATCTATATATATAATAATGCCTCATAAAGTTGTAGCAATCAATCATCAAACATTCATAAGCGGTAATGAAGCACAATCACAATATTTTAGATTTTCAAAAGTCTATAAGACGAAACCATCACAAAAATTTCTAGTAAAACCAATTTCGCTAATGTTTTATTCAGCAACTAAAGCAGACCCTGAACCTCATATTTTGGTGTTGAAAGGGTTAAACGAATTCAATGGGGAGTTAAATTTACAGGCGACCGATTCTACAAGCAGTCAAACACAAACTCTCACGAACAAAATTTGTCTAGGAGTTGTTGGTGGAGGACTAAGTGGGAGTAAGCAAGGTTTTTCTTCTCAAATACAACCTCCAACTTTTTTGGTTAACGAAATCCCTATGAATGATTTTATCATAGAATCTCTACACCCTGATGGAACGAATGGTGATGACGCTAACTATCTAGTTCAATTTCAGATTGAAACGATTGAGGAATATTAGTTTAGGAAAATATAAGGAAACCAAGGTTTCCCTACGACCCATCCTTCCAATAAACAGGGGTTTGTAAGGGGAAGAATTCCCCTAAAAATATCTAGGAAAATATCTAGGAAAATCTCTAGAAATTTTCTATTAATCCGACTCCAAGCAGGGGTATCGCCCCCTCAACGACTCCAAGCGGAATTGGAAGCGAAATTGGTAAAATGGGTTAAATTAAATCTCTAAATTTTTTTTCTTTTCTATATTATATAACAAGATGAGCGAAACAGCAATCACACAAGCAATGGATTTGACCGAGTACCGTAACATGGGCGGAGGAAAATCACGCAGAGTTAGTATTAATCCTGAAAACACACAATCCGTTTCCCTAACGGGTTCTGAAACAAAAGAGGTATATTTCGCCTATCCTAGTTCTTCTAACGCAATGATTAACGGGCAGAACTCCTATCTTACATTTACGGTAAAAGTTGCGGGGGTAGATGACGATGACTTTTCTTTCGCAAACGGTGCTTCCTCACTCATATCCTCGCTCCAACTTGATATTGGAAGTACAACCGTAGAACTCATTAACGAATACAATGTCTTCGCAGGAATCGTTGAGGACTTTCAGCCATTGTCTAGGTCTAAGAATCTAGGATCAATTTTACATGGTACAGGTGCTACCGCCAAGATTGGAAGAACTATTGAGGGTGATGACACCGTAGGAATTCGTGTTTCCATACCCCTTTACAGTGCGGTTCTAGGAACTATGGCACAGAATCACTGCCCCGCCGTTGATGGTATGCGACTTAGAATTACTTTCGCTCAACCCGATTATGCTATGAAAAAAGATGCGGGAACTGCCACCGCTAACGTCTATCAGTTGTCTGATATTTCCATCGAGGCGGACTATATCGATGTTCTCCCTCAAGTCTATCAGCAAATTGTTATGGAAAGTGGAGGCGTGATGAAATGCCATGGTACTGGTGTCGGATCATTCCAGACCACAATGACCGCTTCGACTCAGAACACACTTCTTATCCCCGCTCGATACTCGTCGCTCAAGAATTACTTTACAGTATTTCGTCTTTCCACTGCTTTCGCTAACGATCAGAACACTATTGGTGCTAGGGTTCTACCTAATCTCAAACAGTACCAGTATCGAATTGAAGGGAAATCTTACCCAAGCACCGCCGTTAGTTGTTTAGGTGGAGGTGGTGAAGCGATGGCGGAGGTTGTCAAATCCTTCCACGCTCTCCACAGCACTCAGTTGGATTGTGTCTTTGATGCCGATGACTATAAGATTGAGACTCTTTCTACCACTGGAGCGTTCGTCATAGGATTGGACTTCGAACACGAGGGAGGTTCTTCTAGTATCATCAGTGGTATGGATACGTTGAATTCTAATACCTTTTTGGAACTACAGGGAGATGGTGGAAATGTGTTGGCATCTACTGTTAATACTTTCGCTCTCCATGATCTCATTGTTGAGTTCAATATGTTGGACGGAACTGTCAATGTTTCCAAGTAAGGAAACCAAGGTTTCCCTACGACCCATCCTTCCAAGTAGGGGTATCGCCCCCTCACCGACTCCAAGCGGAATTGGAAGCGGAATTGTTATGGCGTATCATCACTAGAACTATCATTTAAATTATGTGGAATATCCAATCTTAACTCATGATTATTTGGTAATCTAGGAATGCCAAACAATGAATCATTATATTTTTTATTTATCAATGTTGCCTTTTCAGTAATAGCCAAGTATTTAGAATAATATTCATCAAATGCTTCTTTACCTGATTTAGTTCTATGATCTCTTTGTAGTGAAAGTATGGCATATATATCCGTAGCCAATTGATAATAATCTTTTGACGCAATTAATGATGACTCCATGTTCTCTTCTATTTTTAAAAAAAGTTGAATAGAACCTATGACTCCTACAAGTAATGATAATAAACACGTACCACCGCTAATATATTTTTGATCCATATACTTTTCCAATCCAACAGATGCCACGCTATTTAATGCCGAAATTAATATTACTGGAATCTTATAATATTTTAGCGTGTCTTTATACCTGAAATAACTTTTAGTATGTCTTTTTTTCAAAATCAAACAATTCTCTCTAATTGATTCTAGCACGAATTCAAAGTCATCAGCCCACATATATAATACTTTTAGAAAAAAAGTATGTCAAAACTGACCCTCTCATCCGACTCCAAACGGAATTGGCGAAATTAAAATATATTATATAGTATATAGAATGACAGATAACGAAGAAATTCAAGCACCAATGTCTAACGATGAACTGGAGGAAATTGTAGAGGAAGAGACAGATAATTCCGTTGAGAAACGTCCCAAGAAGGGGTATGTTATGACCGACAAGAGAAGGGAAGCACTAGAGCGTGGGAGAAAGGTACGATCAGAGAAAGTAAAGATTAGGCAAGAGGAGAAAGCCCTTACAAAAGCGGAGGAGAAGAAATATAAGGCGGAGGCGAAAGCGAGAAAGGTATTGGGAATTTCCAATTCCGCTTGGAGTCGGTTGGGGGATGATACCCCCAAAGATGAGTTGGATATTACGAGACATGGGGTAACGGAAGGGGTATCGCCCCCTCACCGACTCCAAGCGGGGAGAAATCTTCCCCCCAGAACCCCCCGATCACAAGCGGAATTGGAAGGGGTATCGCCCCCTCACCGACCTCAAGCGGAATTGGAAGAAGAGGTGATTGTGAGAAGGAAAAAGAAACCTGTTGCGAAAAAGAAGAAGATAGTCTATATTGATGAATCAAGTGAAGATGAAGAACCCAAGTCAATACAAGAACCTGAACCGAAGGTTGAAGCAAAGCCATTCAGGTTGAAAAGAGTATAGATGCCAATTCCGCTTGTAGTCGGTCAGTTTTGTTATACTTTTTTTTCTAAAAGTATTATATATGGAGATAGAACAAGTTGAAGAAAATAATTTACGGATTGTACCAACGAGACAAACTATTGATAAAAAATTGGGTGTGCCATCACCTTTCCCAGATAAAAATTCGTGCTATGTTGTGGCAGGAGGGCAAGGATCAGGGAAGACAACCTTTATGAACTCAATTATGACGAATAATTCATCAGATGGAAGAGTATTTTACAAGCGATTTGAAAAAGTATTTTATATGACACCTAGGGAGGTAATGACTTCTGAGGCTAACCACCCATTTAAAGACCATGATGAAACAAGATTGTATCACGAACTAAGTGTTAAGAATTTAGACAATATAATAGATCAAGCATTGGAAGAAAAAGCCGATGGAGGAAATAGTTGCCTCATCATTGACGATTTTTCCGAGGAATTGAAAAACAATGAATTGATAAAACATTTGAAAAAACTAATACATAAACACAGGCATTACCGATTAAATATTATCATCAGTGTTTTGACGTTAAAATCGTTGCCAAAGTCATTGAGAAGTTTGATTGACATTTACATTCTATTCAAGCCAAAATCGTTGATAGAGGTAGAGACGATGAGTGAAGAAATATTTGGATTGAGTAAAAGGAATCTACTAGAACTATTTGATTACATATTTGATGCCCCACACATCTTCTTATTTTACAACCAACGGAGTAATAAGTTCTATAAAAATTTTAATTTATTAAAGTTGAAATAAGGGGACGAAGTCCCCCTACAACCCCCTTCGTTTTGACTTACTTTTTTAAAAGTAGGGGGCTTCATCCCCCTACAACCCCCTTCGTTTTGACTTACTTTTTTAAAAGTAGGGGGCTTCATCCCCCTACAACCCCCTTCGTTTTGACTTACTTTTTTAAAAGTAAAAAATAATCTCATACATAATATATATCATGTCATCAAGTGTTAAACAAACAGTTAATATCCATATTCACGAAAAATCTGAAAAGAAGAAACGTAGGCGAAGAAGGAAGAAGGTATCTACATCAGGATCAATTAGGGGTATCAATAGATCGTTATCACTACCCTCATCTAGTCAAGGTGTTATCCCTCAAAGAAGGTTCTCCCAACAACAATTGATAGCCTTACCTGAGGGAGATAAAGCATTAGGACAGAGTGGCATGTTGGGTTATAAAGTTCCACACCCACAACAACTCATGTATCAGAAAGAATTGATGAAATTGGCAATGAAAGAATATGAGGCAGAGGTTGAGGGTAAGAGTCTAAAGGATCGAGTCACACCAGTTGGGGGTATCCCTAGGGGTATCGCCCCCTCAACGACTCCACAGGGTATCGAACCCTCACCGACTCCACGTAAGCAAAAAGCGGTCGTGTTAAAACCATTGAAAGATATACATATAGAATCAATAATGAGAACCCGCCGAGACGAGGCTATAGCGGACTTTAATATAAAAACCGAGAATAAAAACAAACGAACAATCAATAAAGAGATTCGTCAAAAACATGAAGAACTGGTTGGATCTATCTCTCCAATTCCGCTTGGAGTCGGTGAGGGGAGTCGATGAGGGGGCGATACCCCATACTTGGAAGGATGGGTCGTAGGGAAACCTTGGTTTCCTTATTTTAATCTTTTATTATTATAAGTATGGATTCATATAATAATAATGATTTGAATGAGTTATCAATGACGGGGCAACGTTCTATCATTGATGAATTAGAAGACGATGTTGCCAGTAATCTGGGAAGGATTACGGCTTTAGAGGGGAATACTGTTAAAATAACTGGAGATCAAGACATTGCTGGGGATAAAACCTTTACAGATGAAGTTTATTATAA
>Ga0222691_1000693_pt1 | contig 10986 bp, 19 predicted proteins | sample AntAcemetage1237_FD_179839 | JGI IMG/M metagenome (GOLD analysis project Ga0222691, IMG submission 179839) | Saline water microbial communities from Ace Lake, Antarctica - #1237 | ecosystem: Environmental > Aquatic > Non-marine Saline and Alkaline > Saline | place: Antarctica: Ace Lake... | reverse complement strand
GCTGTCATTGCCAAAGCTTTTAATCTAAAGAACTCAGCTGATTCAGGTTCAACTACTGACTTATCAGGGCATTGATTTATTAGATCAATAAGCTCCGCAGTTTTGTTTTTAATAATTGTAACCACATCTTCTGATGATGGATTAAATTCAGTTCTAACCCTAGATTCTCCTAAAGTAGTTGTTTTTCCTTCTTCCATAATTTTTTTTAAATTAATTAATAATGACTGCATGAGCAGTTAGCTACAAACCAAATTACTTCTTACCCTATACCATACCTCCATTACTTATGTTCAAAGCGCACCCTATTTGCTGTAATCATCCATAGAGAATATAGCAATGAATCCGAGTCCATAACAGTACGGTAGGTAATTAATAGCTGATTAAACTAAAGTTTATTTTATGAGTTTCAGTAAAATATAATTTGTAGCTAACTAACCACGAGGGTTATTTTAAGCTGTTTTTAAATCTCTACGTTTCTTCAATACTTCAGATAGCAGAAGAGGTTTTTCAGATTCTGTTAGCTTGATTGATTTCTGAATTTGGTTTTCAATCAATGATAGAGCATCAAGGCTAAATGCATTTGTAATAGCTTTCTTTGCTTTAGTAAATGCAGGAGATTCCTCTAGTTCATCTGATAATGTATCAGCTTCAGTTTTAACTGGAGTAGGTGAAGGAATAACTTCTTCCTTAGGTTTCTCAGCAACCATCTCTTCTTTTTTAGCAGCAACTGCTTCTTTGGGAGTAGGATTTTCAGCTGGAACTTCTACAACTTTTTCTGTAACAGTGACTTTAGGAACTACTTTTTCTGCCTTGATAAGAGGTGTTACTGCATACCGCGCATAAAGATCTTCAATAACTGGTAGAACAACTGCCTTAGCTTCTTCGATACTTGGAGCTTCAACAGAAATCATTGGTTGAATATTACCATAACTCATAGTTGGAATAGTGGCTCCAATAGTGAAGTTTGTTAATTTAACTTTTGACTTCTTAACAGTATTTTTCTTTGCTACTGTTTTTTTAGCAGTAGACTTTTTAGCAACAGCTTTCTTTTTAGCTGGAGCTTTTTTTGTGGTTTTTTTCTTTGATGTTTTCATGTTATTGTTTTTTTGGTTTAGTAAAATTAGAACCTCTAGTAGATTTATTTATTCTTCTTTTTAAATCTCTTTTTTGTTTACGGTTTTGTCTTGGGTTCAAAAAATTTTTCATAATGATTAAAGTTTTACTCCTGTAAATCGTAGACTATCTTTTTCTACAAATGTAGCCTCTCCTGTTGATTCTGTTTTTGCTTTCGCAGCTTTGAAATCAATTTCCATTAATGAGATAGCTTCAGGGTAAGTCCATTTCTTTAGTCGACTAATACTGAAATTTCCCATACCTGTTTCCTTCTTTGTTTCTCCTTCATTATTCATTCCTTCAAGAATAACAGCTTTTAGTTGATCTTGTTTAACAGTGATTTCTTTTTTTTGCGCATCTAATAATGCGTACTCTTCGTAAATATTTTGCATGATAATTATTTTAATTTAGTGTTTTTAAAGTATTGATCAAGAACATATCGAATAAATTCTCCATGTCCCATTTTCAAAAGTTTTGCTTGGCTTTTAATAAGCTTTTTTTGTTCCGCTGTAACCCCTGGGTAAATTCTCTGTAATTGTTTTGTTTGTTTCATAATTTGTTGATAGTTATTCTTAACTAACCTACAGTATACACGGTGTTGGTGTTGGTGTCTAATTTAGCTGTGGATAAGTTTCTCTGCTAGCTCTTTACACTCTTCCAGTGTGATACTTTTCTTTCCTAACTCCATCATAGCTTCGATAACCATGTACCTCATGAAGTAAAATGTTTTGTCTTTTTTGATAACAAGATAGGTAGGTAGTGGTGGGGTACATATAGTATCGCAAGCTTTTTGCCTCATATCTGCATCAGATAATTTCCATACTAATCCATTTTTTTCAAGTGCTGGAAGACCTCTTAGCTGACTCTCCTCGATGTCTTTGAAATTAAAAGTGTTTCCTTTCATTACTTTCAATTCACAGTAACAATAAAATCTTTTTTCCCTGAGATATTGATTGAGAACTACTTGCTCCTTGGATTCTCTTTTTATTCTTTTAGGTCTCATGATTTTATAATGGCTAATAGACTAGGAAATGGTGCAGCATTTTTAGCTCCACCAAATTTCAATCTTCCTTTTAAGAAACGTAATTTAACATTTTTCTTTTTATAGAGATAATCATGGAAGTATCTAGTATCAGTTCTACTTGGAATTAAACAAACTACAATGCCATTTTTAATTTCACTGGCTTTTTTAATCCACTGACCAATAACTCTCCCATATGGTGGGTTCATAAATACAACCTCTCCATCCCATGACTGGGTTAGACCATCTTCTTCTTCTGTGTAAAATTTATCACACTTTGCTGTTTTTTTAGTACAACAAGGGTCTAACGTAAAATTAAATTCCTTGTTTAGTTCGTCATAAAAATCTTGTGGCGTAGACCATTCATTTGTTTTTGATGAAAAGTGTATATTCATAATAATGTTTTTATAATACTGATAATTTCTCTTGAAAATCTTCTCCGATCATCATCGACTTATGACAATCCATGTCCGCACCCCCTTTCACTAAGAGATGAATATAGAGATTCTTTTTCAATTTGTTCGCTCGGAGTACTCGTCCGAGACTTTGTTTGTAATGCACATACTCCCCAGATTTTGAAGCGTATATTACGCACTCAAAACTTGGTAATTCGTACCCGGCAGAAATTCCACTCTGAGCAACAATAATATGTGGGGCTGGATCTTCATCAACTCTTTTGATAAAAGTTCTATCCTTTGTTTTCCCAGTTAAGGTAGAAACAGTGTAGCCTTCCTCTCTGAGAACACGAGCGATCTCATTAATCTGACCTGTATATTGTGCGAAGATGAGAAGCTTTTTAAACTCAACAGCTCGCTCAAGAATATATTCAATCTTATTAGATGGAAATATTGTAGTACTCTTAACCATTTTTGCTTCCCGTTCATTAATGTCCTCGATGTCTTTTCCATAGAGAACTCCATTCTCAATAGTCCTCATTCTTCCACGTTGGATCATTGGGTCCGCTTCTTCCTCTTTGAGGGTCTTAATTGCATCCTTCTGAGCCTTGGTTAGGTCTATGTGAACTTCTTTGTGTGTTTGCTCAGGAACATCCACAAAATCTTCTAAAGCTCCTGTATACCCAAATTTTTGAACTAGGAGTCCAAGTCTGTGCTGTGTTACCTCATCTTTCCTTGAAAACCAATACCCACCCCTTGAGACATAAAATGTTTCTCTGAATTTTTCAAAGTTCCAATTTACCCCAAAGAGTTTTGCCATAGCCCAAACTTTCATAGGTTTTGAATGAGGGGTTGCGCTCAAGGTGTAAAGTCGAATAGGGTTATGTTTTTGAATATATCCTAGTGCTGCCTCAAATAATTGAGAAGCTTTTGGAATCTGCACATGGTTACGTTGTCTCATATATGGAGTCACTCCAAAGATGGTATGTGCCTCATCAAATATAAGAGTGTCGTAATAAGGCAAAGTCTCCCAATCCTTACGAAACATTTCTTTACTCATTACCGTAAGATCTTTTTTAATGCTAAATTTTTCAGCATTGTCCTCCCATGTTTTATCAAGATATCCTTGCTTCAAACATACAACTAAGATTTTACCTTCAGCGAGTTCAAGGGCTGATCTAGTTTTTCCACTACCTGTTCCCTGAAAAATACCAAACCATTTCTTGTCTTCTACTATTATTATTTTTTGATGTTCGTAGAAAGGGAGTATTTGTTTTTTTAATGTTTTTTCTTTCATATTGTTTCTGCATGAGCAGTTTAGAGGGTATTAGGTTTATCACACGAAGTTTCAACTAACTCAACATATAACTAGTAATTATATTGAGTTACCTTCCCTTGGTACTAATTTACAGTATTTCGTCCCTCTAAACCAACCACGAGGGTTAGTAAAGTATTACCAGTGAATTTTCATTCACATCGCATTAATTTAATGGACCGTAGCCCGTTAGTTTTAATAGTGTAGCTCCAAACTACTTATCACCTTTCGGCAACTAATAACTTAACCAATCTCAGTATACAACTCTGGGATTATTAACGATTTGTGGAGTTTACTCTCCTTCTATCAAAATAGTCTCTATTTGCACAGAGTGCTTTACACCATTTTTTTGATTGTCCTGTTAGTTCCTTATCACACCTATGACAAAAGAGTCCATTTGGTATTCCATTCCTAGCTCTCTTACACTTATCACAAACACGATTGTCTATACATGTTTCACAGTGTTTCATGTTAATCGAATCTTTTTTTCATCTTTCTTATTATAATTATCGTATAATGTTTTCCAAAAATCTGATTTTTCCATTTTAAGAATAGTACAAAGGTTTCGTGATTGCATTGATGTTAATTTTGCAGAACCATCAATAAGTTTACTTTCAAATTCATTTGAATAGTCCATCATTTTAAACCAATCAAAAATAATAGCTTCTTCAAGTGATTCATATGGATTTATCTTAGGTAGTTTACTCATAGGCTCTCTTGGTTAATTGCTTTGATAAAGTTAATATAGTCATCAGAAATACCAATTACGCCGTCAGCATGAGTTAAATTATAAGTTGTGTCATTATCCATTTTCTCTTTATGTTTTTCATAAAAAGATTGAGTTTCCTTAATCATCTCAATAATCTTCTCTCTCTCCTCCTGCCTAGCTTGTTGTACTGCGAGGGCTATAAGGTTAAGTATTTCATTTAAAGCAACGTCTTTTTCTCCTTTGTAATTTATCCCTTGATCAGTTATAAACTTTTGTTTTAATAAAATATTCATTATTAATTCTTTATTTTTCATAATTGATTTCATTTTAGTATTTCTATTAGCTGATTAATTACCTCTTGCGTTTGTGTTTCTACTGTTTTGGATAGGTCTATAATTATTGGATTATTTTCATATTTACCATGTTCATAAAATAAATATCCTTCATGTAATTTAAGTTCTTGAGTCCACTCTGATATATTTCCCAAAGCCCTCAACAGGTCGCTCAATGTAGATGGTTTACCGAGGTTTTGCCATTTACCCATAGAATCATCAAACCTAAATGATTTAAACAATTTGTATGTGCCATCAAAACCTGTGTATTGTGTAAAAAATCCTTTTTTTTGAAGTTCTAATACTGTATATAATCTTTCTCCGTAATCTTCATCTTTATGTAAAACCTCACAACCAAACTCCAAAGGTATAACGCCGTCTTGATATAATATTTCTTGTATTTTTTTTCTTAGTTTTAGGTTAGTCATGGTCTTGGTTTCTTAAATTAATATGTTCTTCTCTCCATTTAACAAATTGTTTAATACACATAATAGAAAGTGAATCTAGCATCATGTTGTGCATTGTTTCTTGTGTTTTATAATCTTGCCACATCCTCTCCCTCTCTTGTTGTAGAAGATTTTTTACCCATGTAGTTTTTTCTGTTTCTCTACCTTGAATAATATCTAACAGTTGATGTGTATGAATAAATCCATAATCGTCTACTACATTAAGTGATTTGCTATAAATTTCCTCATCTCTTTGTTGTACTGCGAGGGCTACTTCTTTTTTGATGAAGTCTATAATAGGCTTATATGTATTTCCTGATTCTTCATTTTTGATATGTTGAATATGTCTGTACTCATCATAAAATCTTTCTTCCATTGGTTTTAATACATTCCTCTCCTTTAGTGTTGTTTCAGTTGTACCTGTGCCTTTGTTATTCATAATTTTATTTACTAATTACTCTGTTAATACTTTCCATTGATTCGAAATAAGTCTTGATACCAAAATCTCCGATTAAATCTTTACTTAATTCATCGAGAGCCTTGTTCTTTCTTTTCTTTCTTTTGTCTTCACTAAATTTATTAGGGTTTAAAAGAAATTCTGGTAATTCGTTTATTCTATTAAAGCCAGACATGAACCTTTCTGCACATCTTACTATTGCTTTATCTCCACTGCCCCCACACTCAGTACATTCAGTTGTTGGTTGTTTATTCATAATCTATTTGTTAAATTGTTTTTTAAACTCCTCAAAACTTTCTTCTGAAATTTCAATATCTTTTCCGTCTATTGAGATTGTTTTAGTATTTTTTTTATACTCTATTTCATTATCTAAACATTTATGGAATGAATTATGTCGTCTTCCCTTTATTGTTTTTACTTTTAATGTTTTATAAGCAATACAGAAAGCGTAATATTTGATGTCCACTGCGTTGATGTTCTGTGCGTTGATGTTCTGTGCGTTGATGTTCCATGCGTTGATGTTCTGTGCGTTGATGTTCCATGCGTTGATGTTCTGTGCGTTGATGTTCCATGCTTTGATGTTATTTGCGTTGATGTTATGTGCTTTGATGTTCCATGCGTTGATGTTCTGTGCGTTGATGTTCCATGCTTTGATGTTATTTGCGTTGATGTTATGTGCTTTGATGTTAGCATCAATATCAATATTACATTCAAAAGTAACGTCTTTATTAATTTTTAATACACCATCTACTATATCTTTTTCTACTTCTTTTTGTGTTTTGTATGTTTTCATAATTATTTCTTAATTTTAATATCTCTCCCTAGCTCTTTGCATAGTTCTTCCATGGTCATGTAGCTTTTCCCTGACAACTCTCGAACTTTTTTATGGTTTTTAGAGTGAATGTATTGAGTTATTTTTTGTAGTTTAGTGTTCATATTATTATTTTCCATAAACTCGATTAATGTTTCTTATTGCGCTATGTTCTGTATTGCTATCCCATGTTTTGTCGATCATGATTCCAATGAATTTTGAAGCCTCTCTACCATTTTTTCTTGGTACAAAAACAACACTTTCATTCTTTTTTGCATAGGCTTTAATTTCTTTGGTAAATACAATATTACCTTTGAACTTCCTCCCATCTTTAACACAGTACTGTTTATACTCTTCGTATAATTCCCGTACTGGACATTCAGATGCTTCAGCGAATACAATACACTCTCCAATAAATCCTTCCACAGAAGAGTTTTCTTCTCGGTATTCCAACAATGCAACTTTTTGCTCTGTTGTAACCTCGAATCCTTTTTGTTCTTTTAGTTTTCCAACTCCATCCAACATCCAATTTAATATTCCTGAAAGCTCTTGAGCCAACATACCCCCTGAATCTCTTAATAAAACATTAGGATTATCCCGGAAGTTATTATTAAATTGAACTATAACAAGTCGTCTTTCTGTTGCTTGAGAACTATCATCAACCCTTGGCATTATGTTTACTGAAAAAATAAATTTAGCTGTTGGTTTGAATTTGAACTGATCTTTATACTTCATGTTGATCGTCATCTCCTCTCCTGAAATTAACTTTTTTAATTTGTGAGATTGGTAATAGTTTCCTGATACCTCCTCCACGATATTTAATCTTTTTCCAATAAGACCTTTCAATCCAAATGTAGAATATAGATCTTCAAGATCAATACGAGAAGTTCCCTCGTCTCCAACGACCATTCCAATAGTATCTGCGAAAGTCGATTTACCATTTCCTCCATCCCCTGTGATGAATAATGCTTTTGCATATGTCATTCCTGGAGTTAACAAATATCCTGTGAATTGTTGTAGGAGTTTTGTTTTTTCCTCACTCTCCTCTCCCTCCATCCATGACTCAATACATTGATCCCATGTTGGACAAGAAGCACTTTGTTTATACTCTACTGGAGATTGAACCAGTGATATAAAAATAGGAGTGTGTCCATGTAGCTCTTTTGTGTAAATATCTAATAATCCATTTTTGACATTAAATAAATTCTTTTTATCTTCAGTAATTTTTAGGTCCGGTATGATTGATAGAAGTGTGGCGAGTTTATCAGAAACATGTTTTTTAGTTCTGAATCCCCACAGGAGATCATCATAGAGTGCATTTAATATAAGATTTGATATTTGTTGATCACTCAACATTTTATAAACTCCTCCTTCGTAATTAAATACAATTCCAATTTCATTCTTTTTAAGGTGTGGGTATCGAGCAAATATTTCATACTCGTAATTTGAGAATCTGATCTTATCAACTTCTCTACGTTTTTTTGATACCGCTGTGTGTGCTTCTTGAATTAATTTTTGTTCATCACTATCTGTATTAAAAGCAATGATTTCATTCTTGTATGAATAAACATAACCTTGAGAGAAGGCACTATTAACAGTTGATTGTATTTCTTGCCATCCACCTTTTTCTGATTCTATTCCATGCCAACCTATAGTCTTGAAATGATCCAACGCTCGGTCTTTTGACCAATTAGCTTGTCTCATTAATGTTGCAGTAACCAATAAGGCTTGGTTTCGGGATGGGATATCTACAGGCAAAGAATCAGCTTTTCCACTAATTAATTTTTTAAATGAATTACGTTCCTCGATAGGAAAATGTTCATTAACCTTTTTAAAGAAATCTTGTTTTTCATTCTCAGCAAATTCTTTTAATTTCTTATTTTGAGGAAGATCAATGTATTCTGATACAGCAACCTCTTTTATTGGAGGGAAAGCTTCTTCAAGTTCATCCATAGAATAACTCGCTGCAACTTTTTTATGCACTCCTTTAATCTTGAAAATTCCTTTTACTCCCTCTTTAAATTTTTCTCCTGTCTTTTTCCAATAGTAAGTGTTTACCTGTCTCATTATTCGAGTAACATCTTTTACTACTTTATCTCCATTTAATGCTGTAACGATTGATTGCTCGATCCGTTCCCAGCGTTCAACATATTGTTCCCATGTTACTTCTCCAAATATTTCATCTCGATAAATAGGTTCATCAAGAAGATAATATATATGATAACCATTTCCTGTTTCAATAATGAAACTTGGTTCTAATTTTTTTGAAATGGCTTCAAGTTCCTCAGGATCTTTTCGTCCATCAATATCAACAAAGAAAGCGTTTAAATTAATACACTTTTCTTTTTTATTATTACTCGCATCAGCAAAACCGTTTACTGTTTGATAGGCTTCGTAACCAGCAAGGTTTAAATCATCCCGTACTTCGTTAGAAGACACAGGTGGGCGATTGAGTCCTGTTTGATCAATGTATCTGAATTTACAGTTGTCAAAGCAGTCGATGAATTTTATGTTTTTTCTTGGCATATGTTTTTTAAATAAATTATTGTGAGTTTGTAGGGGGTCATTTCTAATTTTACCATAACCCTCTTCATACCGACAATAATTCGATATCCTACTAAAATCTAGTAGGCAGATTACGTTAATTAGAATTCGTCATCCAATGATGGAGCTTTCTCTCCTGGTACTTCTACTTCTTCTGTTGGGGTACTTGCCAAAATATCTTTTTGGTTATCAGGTACTTGTTTTTCAGGAAGTTTTGGCACAATATCTTTGTTGACCATTTCTTCTAGGAAGTTAACTTGCTTCGTGCTATCCCATTGCAATTGACCGTTAACGGTAATTTGTTCCCACTGAGGAATTCCTTTTGGATCATCTTTTGTGTAAAAATGCTTAATAGCGTTTCCGTCTTGGTTAACAAATAGAGCTGTTTTAGTTTTGTCTCCTTCAATTTTTTGTTGAGGACTAACTTTCATCTCTTTTGATACGTCAATGTTTGGAAGCATTTTTAGAAATGCTATAGCATAACTATTTGCATAACTTAATTGCAGTAAGTAAATAGAGTCTGAATCTTGAAATTCAAATACCCAGTTTTTTCCATAGTCTCCGTTTTGAGTTTTGATACCTACAAGTTTTCCAACAAATGATTCGTAGTACATTTCATGTACTGTTTTATCATTCTTGTTAACTCGAGTTACTGCCCCCTCTGTTCCTTCAGGAACACGTTGACTAAACTTACCTGCTAAAATAGTTATGTAATTTCCTCCTTCGTTTTTTTGTAATCCCATATGATTGTTGATTTATTATTACTTGTGTAAATATTATTTGATAATTGGCTTTTTTAGGAGCCTGTTTTACATCTTACCATACAAATCGGTGTTGGTGTAAATTGGGTGTTTATAAGATGTTAATAAGTCCCTATTAATCAAGAATTACCTTGTTAATAGATTGAGCAACTTGTATATTTTCATTGGTTAATTCCACGATCACATCCTTATCAGATACTTGATCATTAGCCATCATTACATCAATCTCTTCTTGATCCTTGATGAATTGATAATTTTTTGTTTTATCATTAAGATAAACAAATTGAAAATTAGTGATTATTGATTTTCTTGTTGTGTTTTCAGGTTTTATCATATTTTTTAAAAATAGTTATTAAGAGTTTCCACTGTTTTATCCACAGTTTTTTTATGCAGGAAACACATTTCTTGTTTTGTGTTAGGAAAATCTACAATAGATTCCTGCGACCCTGTTTGTCCATTCTCATACAAAAAATGAGTCTCCTGCAATCAGGATATGGACATTGAGATAGGATTTCCTGTGCGAGCTTTTCTTTTCTTCTTACCATGTAAGTTTTGTTAATACGAATAAAACTATTGCTATGTCTACTAAAACTATCATGCTACTTTTTTCTGTTTCTCATTACCTCTCTGTTGTGTTTGAAAATAGCCTTCAATTCTTCATCGTTGTATTTTCGATCTGACTCAGGTTTGTATTTAATTTTTTCTTCAAATTTTATTTTTACTCATATTAATCAGTGTTATTTTTTTCTTCTTTTTCTACAATATGTTTATCGTTAACTATAAACCGACCATTTTTACCTTTACTGTAGTATTTCCTTTTATGTTTTTGTCCCTCTATTGCATCTGAGAAATTTCTCCTATAAGGGTGGCTTTTTTTATCATTCATAAGCCTTGTTGAAAAACTTTCTCCATGAGAATATTATAGACCTCTTCTGTTTTGTCTTCCTCTCCTCGAAAGTCTCCACTAAATCCGACCTTTGTTCCAATATTGATATTGTTATCTCGAGAATTAAACATCAATGTACCTTTTCGTGGATACCAAACGTATTTACCCGCAAGGTCTTCATAGAAGAGTCCTATTT
>Ga0222691_1000690_pt1 | contig 11071 bp, 19 predicted proteins | sample AntAcemetage1237_FD_179839 | JGI IMG/M metagenome (GOLD analysis project Ga0222691, IMG submission 179839) | Saline water microbial communities from Ace Lake, Antarctica - #1237 | ecosystem: Environmental > Aquatic > Non-marine Saline and Alkaline > Saline | place: Antarctica: Ace Lake... | reverse complement strand
ATAAAATTGATTATCATGGCAAGAAATGAGAAACAAAATACTTCTAACCCTCTAATAGCGGGAAGGGCTTACTTACGACTAAGAGAGAAAGAAGGAGCAAGTGTGCAAGAGATTGCAGAAGCATTTAGGGTTTCAATTCCAGCTGTATACAAATATATGCAATTAGCTGAGTGCGATGAGGATGTTCAAAACTCTATTGAGAATGGAGATATCACAGCCACAATGGTAATCTCTATTCTTCATAAGCATGATAAGAAAGACGTTTATGTCGAAGTTAGAAAAGCAGTAGAGGCAAGGAAACTTGAACAGAAAAAGCTAGGGGATAAAGGCATTTCGAAGATGACAGTAAAGCGTCGATTAAAAGAGCTTACAAAAGAAATTGATGAACAAAACCTTAATTCACCAAAAGCAGTTTTTTTGAAAGAAATAGCTGAGAAACTTATCTCTGGAAATTCTGTTGAAGAGCTGATTGGCTTAACATTAGTATAAGAAAATCAGAATGCACTTAAAGGGACAGGAGAAATCTTTGTCCCTTTTTTCGTCCTAAACTTTTATTCCAACTCATAGAAATTATGGCAATAGATTATCCAACAAACAAAAAGGTCAAGAAACAAGCTGGGTTATAATGCGAAGCCAAATCGAAAAACAATTAAAATAATTTTCATCCCAGAGATGATAGCTAACTCATAAGCACCATGACGAAATTATTAGACCAAGTATTATACGACGATGCAAAAAAGCATTTTGAGAAGAATGGCATCACTGTTACTGCTGAAAACAAATCGGCTTTGTTCGATATGTATAAAGCTCACAGGTTAGCAGGGCGCGAGATAGAGCGCACGCATGAATACCTTCGAAGCGCTGTGGATGACTTTAACCACCCAGACCAAGAGAAAGCAAACATCAAGGCGAATGCCGCCATTGCGATGCTATCAAACGCACTCAATGGCTCAAGCGTCCTTAGTGATGTTTTCCAAAAGATGTTCCAATACAACACTGGTCACCGAACACTTGACGGAAACGTCATCAACGAGCTGTTTAGTTTAATCAAATTCATCGCTGAAGACGACAAGCACTTCTATGTTGATGACAGAAATAGACACGTAAAAGAGCTGTGCAAAGACGCAGTTATGCCATTAAATAGCTAAATGAAAAGACGTAACCTAACATATTTCATCACTCTGGCTCAAGCCACAGCTGTGTCCCCTGCTCCTATTCAACAGGACGCATGGGATAAGCTTGTGGAAGCGCTTAATGATATTCTTCATCCTCACAATACTCCTTTGGATATATGTGGGCAGAGGAATGAAGGCAGAGTACTGCTGGAGGCGAACGCCGTCAGCTTCTCTCCAGTTGACCATGAGGCAGGAGGAGACTTCTCCCTCAAGAGAGTTGGCAGCAGGATTGTGACAAGAGTCAAATCCAAGTGCGACGAATATGATATTCTCGTTGGAGCCTGCTTGTTAGCTATAAAAAAATACATTCCACAGGCGACCGTGTCACACACAGGAGGAGTGAAAGCATGGGATGCATCCATTAAGTATTTTCAGTACGCTGTTGATGTCCCTGTTCCAGTTGTTTACCCAGCTCAAGCAAGAACGGTGTGTATTGATTTCGAATGGGACTCCAGTGCACCTGCCGAAGATTGCGCATCTGTATTGGAGGATATCCGAGCGTTGCTCGCAGGAACTGCTAAAGGCGTGGTTATTCGATTTGATAAACCAGAATAAATTAACCATATTTGGTCATGAATAATATTGATAAATCAAATCGTCCAAACAAAGAGCTTATAAGAGCCATTGAAGGCCAAGAGCATGCTTATGCGGATAATCATATACTTGGGCCATATGGTTTAGACCTAGCTTTGGTCGAATACCAAAGATGTTTGAGCTGGTTCCAAGAGAGGGCGCCTGGAACCTCTCCCCAGAATATCCACATCCACATCCCTGCTCTTTTAGATATCATGTCCAAGATAAAGAGCAAAGAGGCTATTCACTCTGAGGAGCTTGAAGAGCTCGCTAGAGAGCTTGTATCTGATTTCTTTGCCTTTCCCCAGGAGAATTTTAAAAGTACAAATATCTCCGATGACTTCGACCTGGAAGAAGATACTCTAGCCCCAAAAACTAAAGTGGACAAAGACAAACTTGTAGAACACATTAATAAAAGAATTATCTTAAATGCGATTGTGCATGGAGGAGCTGTTAATTGCTGGAAAACAATTCACATGCTGGCTGATGAACATCTAAATAAAATTGACCCTGAATTATCTGGTTTGTATTCAGATTTTACCGCTATATCATCAATGATGATGTGGCAATCCCCACCTCTCCCTGATTTGCCAGACGATAAAATAAGAGCTTTCTTAACTTCTCAAAATATAAAGCAAGGACAGAATAAAGTTAGTTTTCAAAAAGATGAACCATATATATCCGCAGAAGCAACATGCTTCCCTGTGTTGTTGCATGAGTTGGTAAAAGGGGTTTTGGATTTGGTTTCCCTATACGGGATAGACCAGTCTCTTAGTGCTGATGAACAGCAGTACATAATGAATCAAGCAGATAAACACTGGGATGAAAGATGGTACTATTTGTTCGGCCCTGGAATCTGGGACATTCTAATGGAAAATGAACAACCAAATTCCACATCCATCGCCGAAATGATGCAAAGTGTATCAACAACAAAGTATTCTTCAATTGTAACTTACCTACAAAACTCTTTAGATGATGCCAGAGACGATGCCCCACAGGCCTGAAACCAAGCCTGAAACCAAGCCTAAAACCAAGCCCTCTCCCTTCAATCCTCCAAAACCTAAAGTGGACCCAACACCAAAAGGAACGTATGCAACGATGCTAATAAAATAAATAAGAAAATTTCTCATCCCCTTGACTCTCCCTGACTCATAAGAAATATGGAAACAAAAGCACAAACCGAATTACAAAAAGCAGTACTCTCCCTAGTTAGAGAGAGGCAAAAATCATTCAACTTAATAACAGTTGGTGAGCTCAAGACCATACTGAAGAAGCCTATGACCAAGATTGTTGAAGCGGCTGAAGATATGGACCTGTGTGTGAACGTTGGAATTAAAACTAATAATGGGCACGGAAATATAGCGAAGCGCGACTGGAGCATCGAGGACTTAGATTATCCATATGCAGATTAAGCTGATTATACAAAAGGTCAATTTGTTTAGTATTGTCGATGGAACAACAGTTGTAGCTAGAATCACAATTGACGACTCACTTGAGTACACTCAGCAAGAGGATATAGAATCCTTAAAAGAAGGGATAGGTTCTTTGTATCAGGTGGGGCCTGAGTATGTTCAGACAGAATTGGAGTACCAAACTGAACTGCTTCATATGGCTGTAATTCTTGCTGGTTTGGCAAAACAAACATTTGAAAAATCATCCCAACAAGGAGGAGGCACTCATGAGTTAAAAGAGCAAGCCATTATGAATGGCTTAGCAACAAAGGCTCATGAAAATGTGTTGACGAAAATTAAGAAGATAAAAAAACTTGAAAAGAACTACGATAAACAAGGGTTCTGGAGAAAGAAATAAGTCACATATTTAATCTAATCGAGTTTTTCATAATTAGTTTGTATAATTCAAGTATTGTTTATAGATTAGCATTTAGCGACTGATAAAAAGAGAATTAAAACTCATTAATAACCATAACAAAATGACGACAATCGCACAAGTCAGAAGACCAAAACAAAAGGAACGCAAAGAAGCGGATGCAAAGTTAATAAGCTTAATGCTTAATGGTTCAAACCGAGAAAAAGAGCAGGCTTACACTGAGCTTTATAGCAATTACACTTACTTCTTGACCTACTTCTTTAGCAAGTCAGTACAAGACCCGAATTCAGTAGCCGACTTGATGATTGAATCCATTGGAAAAGCATTTAAAAACATTCATAAGTTTGATTCTAAATACGCTTTCTCCACGTGGATGCACACAATCGCCACCAACACACTCATCGACTTCAAACGCAAACAGAAAATTGAAGTTCAATCCTTTGAGGAGTTGAGTCATTCAGATGATGAAGGAAAAAACTATATTTTTGAAGCAAGGTCAAATGGTATGCAGCCTGATGAAATTATCGAACGACAGGCTTCTCATGTGGAGTTACACAAGAAAGTAAATAACCTAAGACCTATATACAAAAAGCTTATCGAGATGCGCTTCATTCAAGAGCTGTCGTATAAAGAGATTGCCGAATCACTTGGAGCAAGCATTGGCACAGTAAAGGCGCAGATATTTCGCGCTAAAAATGCGCTTGCAGTTCAATATGAAAACTGCTAATCCAATCTACAAAACCAACAGTGGCTTTGTAAAATGAGATTTGTCTAACAAAATAATACTTAAACTGATATGACAAAAAAGTCTCTTTAGAAATAAAGAGACTTTTTTGTTTTGGAATTCCAACGAAACAAATTACATCAAAAGGTTAACTCAGTTGTAACCTTTTGATGTAATTCTCGTATATTGGAATAAGGTTTTTATTTCAAATGCATTCTCATCCTGAAACCAAAAGCCAACTCATGTAGAGAGAACAACAAAAACGAAAATAGGATTATGGAAATGAAGACCACAACAGAAATGCAAGCTACACTTCCTTGGGAAGTTAAGAAAAGAAGTATTGCAGACGCTGAGTCGAATATTATCATTCCAGGATGGAAACAGCTTGTTAAGGTCGTTCCTGGGCAAGATGCTATCCACGGGAAGTCTTTTCATGTAGCGAAAGACAGTTACTGTCCACCATCTATCGCGGAATTCACAGACTATTACCACGAGCTCGCCGCTATCACAGGATTCGAGCCTGCAGGTTTCCAGGAGTGGCACGAAGGTAAAAAAGTTTTTGGATACCTCAAAAACACAAAAGAGAATTTTGATATTGATGGCAACAATATTGAGGATTATCTCCTTATAGGTGTGGGGTTTGGTGGGAATACATCTTTCTTCGTTGGGTCGGTTAATCGCTTGATGAGATGTACAAACGAATTCGGAAACATCAACCGAACTTGGAAAATCAGAAATACAATTGGACGTCACCTGAAGACCGAAGAACTTATTCAATCATTTGACCAACACATAGCCACAAGAGAGTTGATGTTCGATGCCTTCCGAAAGTTCCAGGAAGTAAAAATTTCTCCAGAACTTGTCACAGCGTGCAAGCGCCAGTTGCTAGGTATCGGAGAGCAGGATAAGATTGCTGACTTGAGCGGGTATAAGAGAAACCGATATCAAGAACTATCAGTTGCAATGAACTCTGAAATGCAAGAGCTAGGCCAGAACGCTTGGGGTTTGTTTAACGGAGCAACCTGGTACACAACTCACGACCTCAAAAAAGACGAAAGTGACAAGAATATTTTTGGGAATATCTCTGGAGACCTCAGAAATAGCTTGAACAAAAATGCCTTCGATTTCTGTGCAAAGGTAACACAGGAACAACTGAGAGTTGAGATAGCAATGTAAAAACCAAAATTCTAACATATATAAAGGGGACGTCGAGTTGGCGTCCCCTTTATGTTTTTAAAAATGAATTCTGATTTAGAACTTTTTATTACAATTACATCTGAGCTGTCAAAATTGGAGAACACAATTCTAAACGCCTCTATTTGCTCTTGTGGATTAAATCAAAATGATATGTCCTTAGAAGAATTGCATGAAGCAGCACAAGAGCTTTTTTGGATTGCTAACGACCTTGCTGCAGACGATGACTTCGAACAAGGAATTCTAGAAGAAGTTGAACTCGCATTGGAGCAGTTGTCCGAACGCCTTTAATTTTAACTTACTTCTTTTTACAATTAAGTGTATTTTCCAAATCCTATGAGCTCTCTTGAGTGTCTGGGATGAAAAAGAATTTGATGAAATGAATGAACACTACTTCCAAAGAAGAACAAAACAAATAATGGGGCTGCTGGGTTACATCGGTGGAATCGTTATCTTGGTATATTCAATCTACTTAGGAATCACAACAGAATCTCTGGCACACATAAATCTTTCAGCCACAGGTATAGTTGTGTTCTATTTAGCGGATATAATGCTTTCTTCTTATGCTAGAATGGAGCTACTGCTTAGAATAATTAAACGCCAGGAAACATTACATCGCCAAAGCCTACAAAATAGAGCACCCATGCCCCCAACGCCAGAGCTTTCTGATAACTCACAGGAAAATCTTGCAATGAAATTTAATATTTCTCCCGAAGACCTAATAAAGTCTTTTAATGAACTGGGACTTGAAATTCAAAAAGCTATAGAAGCAGAGCAAGAAGGAAAAACAATTGATGACGTGTCTTTAGAAGAACTTCAGGATATGATGAGTGAAGCAATTAAAAAAGAAGATTATGAAAAAGCATCCTACATACGAAATGTTATAGACAAACGAAAAGAGCCACCTGAAAATGCTGACTGAGATAAAACGTCTTATGTTGAAAAGTATTTTTAAATTAAAATTGGACACTAAAGAATAAATCGTATATTCATTCTTTAGTGTTAAGTATTTTGAGTTTTTGGTGCGGGTGATTTCCGCAAAAGCAAGTTGTTATTTACTTGTTTTGGTTTAGGTTAAAGCGGAATCCATATGGGTTCCGCTTTTTTTTATGAGTTTTTTATCCCAGCTCACCTAAACAACTCATAGAAGATGTATAAGAAATGTATCAGCAAAAGGCATAGAAAGAATTTCCATCCCAAGTAACACTGTTAACTCATTCCAATTGTAATCGAAAAGATATGAAACAGATATTGATATTTACTTTGCTTCTTTTTTGTTTTGGAGCACCTAGTGTGACTCATGCACAAAGTACATGGTCGCAATACTACCAAGAGTTTACTCCCAAAGATGAACTATTGCAAAAGTTTACCTTTCCTGAACCAAGCGGAAGACAAAAAAGATACTCGGAACTGAGGCCAAAAGAACGCAGGATGGTAAAGAATCATCTACGCGTGTACTATGGTGTGGTTCCAACCAATAAAGGGTACATAGTGGGTGCTGTTCAAACCACGGGGCAGTCCATAGGTAGAACAGTAATTTACATAACAACAATGAGCGCCGCTGCAATTGTAGTAGGACGACTAATAAACCAACCAAGATGAAAATAACCACTTTACGAAAAAAGCTTGATTCAATAGGATACGACGATGCTCTAGAAAAAACCAAAGAAGGAAATACTGAACTAACAACTCAATTCGAAAAGTCTCAAGAAGCTCTTGCTGTTGTTTTTAAAAAATTAGGCATTGCAGCAGAAGATTTTTACTTTAACCCACAAGAATCTTATATTCGCCTAGCAGACCATGCTGAACGTAAATTGCACAAAAATACTTGGATGTGCTTGGATATGGAGCGTTCATCAGATACCGCGATGGCTATGTCTCTCTTGGGCGTAAGATTTGAATCCACTCGGTACATTCAAAATGTTAAGCCAGAAAAGCAAAATCTAATACTCTGCGCAGAAACGTTGGAGTACTTTGCCGAGCTAATGAGAGCATTTGACGACAAAGAACTCGTGAATGCCTACATTCGTATAATAAATGACTATTGGTCTGTGGTGTTTTCTGAAGCAACACGAACAAAGAAAAGTTATGACATCGTTAAACTGGGGAAACAGTACATAGAAGCTGCTGAGTACGTAACCAAAGCGCTGCTACCTTGTGGTATCGACACAAAAGAGGATGCTGAGGAATACTTCTCCTCTATGTGCGGCGAAGAGCTTCTATCGATGTGGGAAGCAATGGGTTCTCCAGGAAATTACTCAAACAAATCAGAAGAGAATATAAAAACAATCTTAGAGTTTTTTGTCGTAGATGAAACTAAATTGCCAAACTAACGTATAATTAGATACGACACAAACGCTGTAGAAGGATTCATTGAAAGCAAACAACCTTCGAACTCTCTCAAAAACACCTTAAATACGAAATTAGATGTATACAGAAATTACAATGCCATATGCTAGATTTCGTTGGTATAAAGATATTGTCCCGATGAGCCAAGTTCGGAACATTGAACTCGCTTATAACAATTCAACGGAAAATGGTACGTCGGAATCGAATGCCGTACCATTTTGAAGTTTGAATCCGCTGAGCAGCGGGAAGAAATATTGGTCAAAATGAATGATTTGCTGCTGAGTACAAATCTGTATTTTAGAAACGAAGGGCTTCCCAGATTTGAATGGAAAGACTTTACTCCTAAACCAGAGTCTGAAACAGAACTAAATGACCTCAGTAACGAGACAAAGGAAGCCTTGATGAATTTGTCAGACCCAGAGAAACCGATACAACTGCAGGTGCCAGATTACAGACCCGCTTGGAGAAAATTATTTGGAATATGAGCAAGAAAATGATTAATATACCGCAACACCTCCAGTCTAAGTTCGCCAACGCAGAAGAGTCTGAACCAGGTGCGCACACAGTGGATATATTCTACGCTAATAAAGTCATTTGTGGAGTGAAAATAGTGAACAGATGTGTAGCGCTTATTCACCATGAAATCAAACTCTCTACCGAAGATATTACAAACATAAAATTGGTTTCAATTTAGTTCATCCCAACTGAAACTTTTCTCGTTTTAAACCGTATACTTAGTGATTGGGAGTAGTTACCCACGTGTTTGACTAATCTTTCAAATACGGTTTTAGTTTTTTCAGCTCTATAGAAGAGACTCCCACGGGGGTCTTTTTTATTTGTTGGGCCTTTTTTCTCATCCTGGTTCGGGGGTTCGACTCATACCTTATGGAAAACCGCTTTCTCTAGTTTTTTTGCTGCTGTTTTATTTCTTCTGCTTTTTCCATCCCAAACCACTCTTTCGACTCATCCCTTGTGGAAAACTATGCTCAAAAAAAACTCTTGAAATTTCTTTCAAAAAACTTTCTTTGTTTCTCATCCCAAATGAAACTTTTCACTCTACTCAACGTATATTTAAGTAGACGCATGAGCAACTAACAACCCACAAGATGAGAAACACACCAAGGAAAAACTTAAAAACGAAATCAATTCTATTATCCGCTCTCTAACTAGCTCTCGAACCTCACTAAGGACTTACCTTTGCGCTTGGCCCTCCAAACATAAAGAACACCGCCTAAGTCGCTCTAAGTCGCTCTAAGTCGCTCTAAGTCGCTCTAAGTCGCTCTAAGTCCATAGCGAAACTCGGTTATACTTGCCAATAAACACACGAGAAACTAGATGCATAGCATGCTGTGGAGGAGATGAATTTCGCTATGACCTGAAAACAAAAATGAGTTCCATCAGTGGAATTCAACCACAAAAAGGTAAAAAGTGGCAGAAAACCCTCCGACCAGTAAATCTCTTACACAGAAATAATCCAATTACATTGATGGAATTATCTTTAATGGTTTCTTTTAAAAAGAAAGAACCCGCAACTGTCTGCTACCCAGACTCTCCCTACGTTTTGTTGTGAAAAAAAATGCATTGTTGGATTCTCAACTTGCTGGCTCTACAGGTTTTTAGCAGGTGAAAATTAGCATGGCAGATAATGGCAAATTTTGGCGGGACCGACCCCAGCTTCAGCTGCACCAATAAACACTAACTCTCCCTGATACATTATTGATTCACATAAGAACTAAACAAGTCTTTAGTGAAGTTCTTAAATAATCCTTAAAACAAAAAACAATTTTAACGTTTATTTAACTGTCTTTCTTTCTATTAACCCTACGCCAGGTTAACAACTCAGCTCATTATCACCAATATTTTTTACAAAAACAGCATTTAAAGGCCTTTATTTTTATTTATTTGCCACCCATTATAAACGCTTTTAAGCCTTTTTTATCCCCAAAGTGAGTTATTCGACACCAACCACCCCCAAACTCTCCCTACGCCCCCTTAAAATCATTCTAGAACCTCACTAACTCTCCCCTGTATTTATCGCATTTAAAAGGCGGTTGATTTCCTCACTAACTCTCCCTTGATTTGAGTCTGGTCTGAGCAGGGTATTCCCAAACTCTCCCCCAGTATAACTCTCTAAGGAAATAGAATACGCAGCAAACTCTCCAGTGATTCCACCCCAATTCAAAACGAATCCACGAAGTTGAAGACTTTGCAACCCATTTATCCCATACCTGTGTGCTTTGATGGGAGCATTTGAATCCATAAGTTCCTTAACGATGTCGCTTGATTGTTTTTGATTATGTTTCCACTTCATATTTTATTTATCATTTGTTGACGTTTGCGTTGCCATTTTCAGTCTCATACAAATGTAAGTCTTATTTCACTGCTCCAATCCCAATTATCCCAACCGTTGGCTTTGGAGCCAACAGTCCCTTTGTTGATTTCAACGAGCCAACCCCCAGGGAATCCATCCAAAGGAAACCACACATCATGAACCGCCTCGCTTGGCTTGTTTTGAAGACGCATCCAAACGCCCCGCGCGTTGGTTACCCTTACTTCGAACCCACGACGAATCAATGCGTCTTTGCATGCATCTGTTGCATCTTTTGTCGTTTTCAGTCTCATGCAAATCTAAGTATTATTGTGTTGGAAAAATCCCAATCAACCCCGCTGATGGTTTTAGAGCCCCCAACGGTCCCTTTGTAGATTCGAACGAGCCAATCCCTACGGTATCCACGAGGGAACCACGCTTCATAAACCTCACCTGGCTTATCTTCTCCAATACGCAACCACAACGGGCTGCTCGTGGTTTTAAATCCACCACGAAGCAATTGCTCTTTGCATGCATCTGTTGCATCGCATGCATCTGTTGTTGTTTTCAGTCTCATGCAAATCTAAGTATTATTGTGTTGGAAAAATCCCAATCAACCCCGCTGATGGTTTTAGAGCCCCCAACGGTCCCTTTGTAGATTCGAACGAATTCACCCCTACGGTATCCATGAGGGAACCACGCTTCATAAACCTCACCTGGTTTGTCTCCACAAAGACGCAACCATTGTGTGTTGTTCCAGGGTTCAAACCCACGACGAAGCAATTGTTCTTTGGATGCATCGCTTGCATCGCATGCGTCTTTTGTTGTCGTTTTCAGTCTCATGCCAATATAAGGATTATTTTAGTGGTCCAACCACTGTTTTTTGAGCCAGCAACGGTCCCTTTGTAGAATGCAGCGAAA
>Ga0222691_1000688_pt1 | contig 11109 bp, 16 predicted proteins | sample AntAcemetage1237_FD_179839 | JGI IMG/M metagenome (GOLD analysis project Ga0222691, IMG submission 179839) | Saline water microbial communities from Ace Lake, Antarctica - #1237 | ecosystem: Environmental > Aquatic > Non-marine Saline and Alkaline > Saline | place: Antarctica: Ace Lake... | reverse complement strand
ATAAGTACTGGCCGCCAGTTCGTAGAATCGACGGTGCTTTTGGTGATCGCAATCTGGTGTGCAGCTGCCCCAGTATTGAAGAACTAGCACTAACTTAGGTCTCCCGTGGTGCTTGCGTCCGGGCTCACTGTTCAGCTAGTCGTGCAAACAGTCAAGGGACAACACATTACCTTCAACGCACGCATCACATACAAGCGTAAGTTCACGACACCAGTCGTCTGAACAGTTGTAGAAGTTTTTCGTGGCGCCGTTGCAGTGTTGACACTCGCCGATTGGTTCCACGTTTGGTTCAAAGTCGACAGCCATTCTTTTATCAAAGACATAGAGGCTGCCTTCCCAGAGTCCCTTGTTTCCGAAGGCTTCGCCGTATTTAACAATTCCACCATCTAGTTGATAGACCTCACCAAATCCTCGTGACTTCATTGCGCTGCTGAGAATCTCGCAACGGATTCCTCCGGTGCAATATGTGACGACAGGTTTGTCTTTAAGGTGGTCGTATTTCCCTGATTCGATCTCTCGAATGAAGTCGTGGGTCGTATTTGTTTCAGGGACAACGGCACCTTTGAACCGACCGATTTTTGACTCGAACGCATTGCGACCGTCGAAGAACACAACCTCTTCGCCACGTGAATCCACCAGTTCATGCAGCTCTGTGGGAGTGAGATGCTCACCCCCACCAATCACACCCTGAGCGTCAACTTTTAGTTCGTTGGGTATACCGAAACCAACTACTTCAGCGCGATTCTTTACCTTCAGCCGAGGGAAGTCCTCGCGAGAGCCTTCAGACCATTTGTATTCAATCTCTTTGAAGGCTGGGTATTCCTTATTTTGTTTGATGTAAGTGATCAAGTCCTTAATCTCGCCGCCGACTGTGCCGTTAATCCCATGTTCGGAGATCAAGATTCGACCACGCAAATTTAATGACTCGCATAGTTTTCGCTGCCACAAACTAACGGCCGCAGGATCGCTCAAAGGTCGAAAGATGTAATACAGGAGAATCTTTTGCGGTTGCATTGCACCAATACTAGGGAACCAAATACCGGGTGACTCTTTCAACGAAGAATTACTGAGCCAAGTCAGCGAAGAGGTCGTATTTATTGCCGTCTTGGTCACACACTTGGGCATATCGCTGCCCCCAGAACGCATCCCAGGGTTGCGTGCCTCCAATGAATCCAGCTTGGGTCACAACCAAGAACAAGGAATCAACATGAGAAGGTGTCCCGCAATCAAATGCCAAACCGGTCGCCTGCGAATCCAGGCTGCTCCGCACCCATTGTGGATTTAGCCTTGTGACGAGTGCTTCGGAGTCGAGCATTACCCGAATCCCGTTTGGCAGGGTTGCTTCGACGTGGTCTTGACCGGCACTCGCTGGGAAATGAATTCCCAGTAAAGCGAAGAAATCGATGGAACGATCAAGATCGCTACTCACAATCCCGATTGCATCAAGGACAGGGTATGGAACTGATGATTCGGCCACAGCAGGCTCCCTACGACGTTACGTTGCCACTTCGGAATACTTCGATTATGGCCCACGTTGTAACACCGACAGAGTTACCACGCGTAATTGAAATCCTTGCTGACTCTTTCTATGCAGATCCCGTGTGGTCTTGGGCATTTCCAGAACCTCAACAAAGATTTGGTCAACTCACCCAGTGGTGGGGCCTGCTACTGAAGGGAGCACAACTCAACCCCGAAGCTATGTGGATCTCAGACGGGGGAGAGGCAACGTCGGTGTGGTATCCACCTGGCGCTGTTGAATTAACGCTGGAACTCGAAGCCAAAGTTGAGCCCCTATTTCAAGAATTGGTTGGGCAGGACCAAGCAACGAAAATCATGGAACTCATGCATGGATTTGAGTCGCACGGGACTGCCCCGAGTTTGGTTGACAGTTTAGTTTTGTTTTCTTAGGCCGCGGTTGCGGCCAGTTCTTGGATTCTTTCAAATTCGATGGGAGTGAGGTTGCCCAGGGCTGCTTTACGTCTGCGCCGGTGGTAGGTCGCTTCGATCCAATACACGATTTCCAGTCGTAGATCCTCGCGCGTTTCCCACCGCCGCCTGTTCAACACGTTCTTTTGCAACAGCGCGAAAAATGATTCCATTGCAGCATTATCACCGGCAGCACCCACACGGCCCATGGAACCACGGAGCCCGTTTTTGGTGAGTTCGCTGGTGAAATCCTTACTTCGAAATTGGCTGCCCCGATCCGAGTGAACAATCGTGTTGAATGGTTCACGTGCGTTCACTGCGTGACGTAGAGCATTCACCGCGAGCGATGATTTCATGCGTGCATCGATGGAATATCCCACGATACGCCTGGATGAACAGTCCATGATCGCGCACAAATAAAGCTTCCCAGAATTCGCTTGGATTCCAAGGATGGTTGCAACACTGGCTTATGTTTTCTCTTGGAGTAGAGCGTATATGCGTTCAGCGGGGGTGTCCCAGTTGAGTGCTTTCCGGGGCCGCTCGTTGAGTTCGTTGGCGACGTATTGAAGGTGATCGGCGGGGTATTTGGATAGGTCGGTTCCTTTGGGGTAGTACTGCCGGAGCAGTCCGTTGGTGTTCTCATTTGTTCCGCGCTGCCAGGGGCTTGCGGCTTCACAGAAATACACGTTCATGTTCGTTGCCAAGGTGAAGCTAGTGTGTTCCGACATTTCTGCTCCTTGGTCCCATGTCAATGTTTGCCGTAGCTTTTCCGGTAGTACGGTGAGGGCCTTGGCGATGGCATTGCTGACGGTGATGCCACTGCGTTCGATCCCGAGGTAGGCCAGCATCGTGAATCGAGTATTGCGTTCAACAAGGGTCGCAATAGCTGAGCGGGAGAGTTTCCCAACAATCAAATCTCCTTCCCAGTGACCAGGAACTTCACGGCTATCCACTTCAACTGGTCGCTCAGTGATCAGTGTCATGGGATTGATGAACCGATTGCTTCTGTTCACGGGAGAGCGGCGTGGTGTTCGCCGGTTACGGCCTTTACGCAGTGGTGAGACAAAGTCACGTTTGAGGGAACCTTTCGCGTGGACGTAGATTCCTTGATAAACAGTTTCCGTACTCACTCTCATTCTCTGATCGTGAGGGAAGTCTTTGACCATCCGGGCACTGATTTGCTGCGGTGACCACCGTTTGGCAAGACGTTGGTCAACGTAGTCACGCAACGGACCATCCGTGTGGAGTTTGCGCCTCTTGGGTCTGCGGCGCTTAAGTGTTGACGCCCTATGGGCGGCGTAGGGTAGGTACCCAACACGGTCATTGGTGTTACGGATGAGTTCCCGACTAATCGTTGATGGTGCTTTGCCCAGGTCTCGGGCAATTGATCGGATCGATGCGCCTTGGTTCCGTAAATCATAGATTCGTTCACGCTGAGTAAGGTTGATAAATCGCGGGTTGATAACTCGTTCCAGCTCACTCATGCTGGCAACAATTTCGGGTGCATCACTGGCGCGGTACGGGTTCGAACTGGGAGTTGTGTTCACGTTGTATCGAACCACTCTCCCATCGGGATAAAGACGACCATTCTTGATTTGCTTGATACCAAGATCCCAATCCGTAGCGCTGCGACTGGCTGCACCAACCTTTCGAGCGGCCTGTGCCCGCGGAACACCTAGGGCTCGTAGACGCAGAAATTCTTCCTTCTTCACATTCGCATCACGGCTAGTGAAGATCCCGGCCTCATGCGCCCATTTGAAACAAGTAATGCGAACAAAACCTAACTCGCGGGCGACAGCGGTAACACTGCGATTCGTTTCAAGCCGGCGGAAGAACTCAGCTTTATCCTCAGCCGTGTATTTTCGGCTCTTTCGACGAGGGACCGAAATCCCCACCTGCCGGCGCCACCAATATCCCGTCCCTTCACTGACACCGACAACTTTGACCGCCGCACGAACAGTCAATCCCTGATCCACCAAGCGGAAGAACTCAGCTCGCACCTCATCATCAAAACGGTGACTACTCCCAGACCTGCCCATCAACACCAACACCCTTCACCAAAAATCAGGTGTTGCAACGACCGCTAGAACTCAAGTCGTGGCATGTTCAGTGATGTCCAGCAGCCATTTCTCATTCACGCGTTTAGCCGTGAAATCACGCTTAAGTAAATCATCATGCACAGCTGGACCAGGTGTTTTCCCTGAGCTGCGTTTGGGCCGAATAATGCTGGAATACAACAAGTTTTCCCGGCACAACCGATGCACCCGATTCTCACCCATCACGGCGTGAGCGTCTAGCAGTTCATCGGTGATCAAGCGGTAACCAAACGTCGAATCTTTCTTACGGATTGACCGGATCTCGTTGATCACATGCGCATCACTCCAATCACGCTCACATACCGGGCCCGCACACCAGGCGTAATACCCTTGGCGGGAGAAACCCAACACTCGGCAGGACAGCGTGACAGGGATCCCCTCACGCGCTAAATCGCGCACGAGAGGGAACATCATTTTGGGTTAATGCCCCGTCCCAGATACACCGCCGCTCGGCGGAGAACTTCATTCTCCATCTCCAGCAGGCGGATACGTTTATTCGCTTCCCGCAGCTCCGCAGACTCCATCGCCGCCGTTGCAGGTTTGAGGCCGTCTTCGATATCGGCTTTGGCAAGCCAACGCCGGATCACGGCATCAGAAATACCGAAATCCTTCGCGATCTGGGCAATAGGGGTTTCATTTCTCCGCGCGATCTCAACCACATCACGACGGAACTCTTCCGGATAAGCACGAGGCATAACAGACATCCTTCCAGCAGCGCACAACGCTACAGATTGATGTCAACCAAACCGGGGGCACTCCCCAGGTCCCGTTAATGTATTTATTTGCACACACCGAATGCACGAACCTTATCAATTAATGCGGTGCACGCCTATGGATAACAGCGGTCACCGATAGTGGATGACTATTCCGACGGAGGCGATGGATCACCCCAATTATTCAATGTTAATTATCATTTTCGGATCGACTGGATCCACGCTAGGAGCCTCAAAAGGGATCTCAACAATATAGCCCTGCGCCTTGATCTGTGCTATTTCTTCGACAAGACGATTCCAGTATTTTGTCGTTTCGGGGTTCACGGGAACTTGAGACTTCTCTCTAGGAACTCCTAAATCTATCTCACGGATCATTCGATCTAGTTGCTCATCGTCAATCACAAATCCGTCCGCTTCCGCATGAGCGCTTCTTATTCGCCTGCACTATCCCCTCAGGCCCAGCCGTCAAAGGTGGGCAAAATTGAAATGTGTCGGGATGCGTTGCTCAAGTCGATCCATTTAATTGGGGAGTCAAGACGCGCGTTAGAATAGAAATTGATGTTGTCTAGAGTCGTGGAATCGTGGTAGGTCTTGACAGGAAACAACTGGCGCTTGGCAAATGTCCGAAGTAATGAAATTTTTGATCTCACAGATTGGAACCAAAAGACAATGCCAATTTTGAGAAAATATGCACACACTGCGGCACAAGCCACAAAAAACCCGTGTTCACAACACCGAGAACCTCAGGGGGCATTTTTATGGATTTAGATTCATCTGGATTTTTGAATTTGGGTGCGGATATGGGCTCGGATATAGCCCTTGTCTCTATGATTTTGCTGGGAGTATTGCTCACATTTAGTGTTGTCATAGTCATTCGTGGTAAATATGAGATTCATAGGTATACCCAAACGGTTGCAGTGGTCTTAAGTACCATCTTGGTTTTCTACTTAATGGTTCTCAGATTTCTTCAACCAGAAGAAGCGGACGACGAGGCCACTAGTGAGCTTTTTAATGTACTTCTCTTCACACATATTCTGATCGGATCCATTGCGGTGCTTCTGGGCATCTTCATCACACTTCGCGCGAATGGTGTCCTTCCAAAATTCCTGCAGTTCCAAAACTACAAACCACCAATGAGGGTGTCCTACATCCTCTACATGCTTGCAATTTTCCTTGGCGTGTGGGTTTATGTGGTGATGCCTGACCGGGCCACTGCAATGTAAAACGGAAATGAACTCGTATTACCTGAACAGGCACTAATTTGCGTAACGTCGCAGGGGATCAGCAGACGGAGAACAGTTACCCGCCAGCAGGTGCACAGAGGTCAGCCCACGGGTATCTTTGGTCAGTGCGAGTGAGTGGGGCCACCATCAAACGGATCAGTGCAGTGATTCTGATCTTCGCGTTGACTGCAGCAATCGCGGTTGCGTACATGCCTTCGTCACAACAATCCGTCATGGCTGGAAAATGCGTGTCCGCTGACGCGGCTGCAGTTCAGCAGGTGATTATCCGACAGACAGATGCCTTGAGCATGGGAGAATTTACCCGCGCCCATTCTTATGCTTCGCAATCTTTCAGGTCAGGAGTCTCCGATTCCCAATTCGAACGAGTGATCACCAACGGATACGCGTTTTTAACTGAGAATCCTCAGATCACATTTAATTCATGTGAGCAAATTGATGAACAGAAAGTGCAGACTTTCGCTTCATTCGAAGTTGAGGATGTTGTAGCTTCATTGCAATTCGTGATTGTTTTTGAATTTGGAGAATGGTTTATTGACTCGGCGACCACCGCTCAAGATGTCACTATCTCCGTGTGATCCGCACGCTAGATCGATGGATTGGAGGTTCATGACGCGCAATCGGGCAGGCATTGCGGCAGAGTTGAGTCATTTGCTCGCGGTAGGCCCAACAGGACACAGCATGTCCCTTGTACGCATCTGACATAATGTTCATTATCGGGCATTTTTTGTTGGTTGTATCTCGCAGGGAATAAGCCGACCCACTAGCTCCCGTGCTTACCAGTTTTTGTCTCCCCGGTGGTCGAACTACCCGGATTATTCAACAGAAGCGGCAGAAAAAAGAATCCGATCGGCATATAGCTTGAAATCGTAGGCGCAAATAGGGAGACCACCCCGATCGACAGGAAATACGTGACATATATCCAGCCGCGATACTTCGTTCGCCAGGTGTCGTAAGCGGATTGCTCCGACTCGTAAAGATCAGGGTTCTTGCGTGCGTGGCGGACGATAAGCGTGGTGTTGAGGCTGATCAGCGCCAATGATCCCCAGTAGAGCATGCCCGAACCACCGAGGTCTCCCCCAGCACCGGCCCAGCCAGCCTCGGAATCGCCGTACAGCGCACTGGTAACCGGAAGAAAAGCAATGATGGAGAGCCATGAGGTATTGAGCCAAAAGATTGTGCCGTCATAACCGCGAAGTTCATTCATGGCCCGGTTGTGCGTGAGCCACATAACCGAGACAACGAAGAAAGTGAAGAAAAAGGTGATGATCTCTCCACGGTGGTCACCTAGCACTTCCCACACGGTGGCCTCGCCACGCTCAATACTCAGTCCGGCGATCGGAAGTACGAGGACGGTAACCGCAACAGCCACGATCGCATCAGAAAAGTTGATTAGTCGGTCGAATGACCGCCCGTCTCTGATTTCACCCGTTGCCATGTCCCCAGCGTAGTTGTTTCGGGGTTAGAGTTTGGTTATGAGCGAACCCTCCCCTGATTTTGATAAATTACTGGATCCATCCCTGTTGGCAGATGCGCCCAAGGAGGCGAGTGCCCAGGAGCGAATCGCGAGGGCATCTCGAATTGCTCAAGGCAACGAAATATTGAAACGTCAGGGTGAAATCTCCGACGGATTCGGAAAACCGAAATACGGACGCGTGCGGAAAAGTGCACCTTGGATTGCCATTGGGATTGTGACGGGCATCATAATTATTGTGATTGCCGTGCTCGCGCGATAAATATTGCGAAATTTTCGGTTCTTTGATGGAACCGTGAGGGAACTGGCACCGTCCTAACTGCACGAACCAATCGTTGGATCGGTTAGGTAGGAAAGGGGCTAATCATGATTGAGACCTCTATGCGTGGAACACGACTTGGAGCCTTGAGCTTAGAACGAGATGACACAGTGCCCCCAGCGGAACGTGTTACCGTCAATTATGTGTGTCCAAGTGGACACGAATCACTTATCCCAATCTCGGTTGAAGCCGAGGAGATACCCATTGAATGGGTCTGTCGCTGCGGCAGCGTCGCGGTTCGACCGAATTTTGAAGTGCCCATCAAAGTTCCAGATCGCCCAGTGCGATCCCACTGGGACATGCTGCTCGAGCGCCGTAGTTTAGAGGAACTCAAAGCACTCTATGACGAACGAGTAGCACTTCTGCACGAAGGCGCATTTGCCAAGTCAGCATAAAGTTTTCTGTTGAGTAATTTCTCAACTAGTTTGTGATACGCGGAGGTCCTTCGGGACCTCCGTTTTCATGTGGATCTACGTCCTCGTCATTTATCACGACTCCACGGATTACTTCGCCGTCAACATAAGATGCAAACTGACTGCCGGTAAATCCTGCGTTGCTGAAGCCTGGCATGCTCACCATGCGTAGCCCGATCCATGAACTGAGGGCGCGCACGACTCGGTTTCCAATTGGTGGAATCAACAGAATGACTCCTATGAGATCTGTTGCAAAACCAGGAATCATGATCAGCATTCCTGAACCGAACATGAGTGCTGCTGATCTGGCGACCTTTGGTTTTTCGGTGTCGGGTGTTGTCGAAATGAGTGTTGCCTTTGCGGCTGCATTGCGCATCAAGGCTGCGCCAGCGGGGAAACCAGCGATTATGAGCAGGATTGCGATACCCCAGCCGGTGAAACTGGCAACCCACCACAGCAACAGGATTTCAACGAGCGGGTATCCGAAAAGGATGAGTCGAGTACCAAATTTCATTGTGATGTTCCTGCCTTTTTTCTGAAGACTCTTGTGAGTGCTTTTGCGCGTCGATCCACACCCCACACTGTGACCCGCCACAGGGCCTCCGTGACTATCTTTCGACTCATTTTGCTGCTGCCAACTTCGCGTTCAACGAATGTAATCGGGACTTCAGTGACTACGAAACCGCGTTGCTTCGCGCGCCAGGCAAGGTCTACCTGGAAGCAGTAACCCTGGGATGCAACCTCATGCAAATCAAGTGAGCGCAATGCGCTGGCCTTGAACGCTCGATAGCCCCCTGTTGAGTCGTCAATATCGATTCCGAGCATCACTTTGGTGTAATAGTTGCCGCCCTTTGATAATAACTCGCGGTTCTTAGACCAGTTTTCCGTTCCACCACCCTCAACCCATCGGGAGCCCAGGACCAGATCCGAGTATTCCAATGCAGCGAGAAGGCTTGGAAGCTGCTCTGGTTGGTGCGAACCGTCAGCATCCATTTCAACCAGGACATCGAAACCTTGTTGCAGGCCCCATGCAAACCCGGCGAGATATGCGGCGCCAAGGCCACCCTTGCCAAGACGGTGCATGACGTGAATCCCGGGATTTTCACTGACCCATTGGTCTGCGATTCCTCCGGTGCCGTCAGGTGAGTTGTCGTCAACGATCAGGATCTCGGCAGTGGGGACGCTGTTTTGCACACGGGAAAGGATCAGTGGGAGCGCGTCTAGTTCGTTGTAGGTCGGAATAATTACCAAAATCCGTCCTAGGTCAGCACTGACTGCCTCCGGTGCTGTGCTCACACACCCACCCTAACTGTTGATCCCGCGCCGCCTTCGAATCGGGATAAATGCCAGAGTCCCGACCGCAATCGCGCACAATAGGAGTTCCACAAATGGACCGAACCTTGCGGCCGGCGTGAGATTCGTTTGTGGTGTTACGGCGACAACAAACGACCCCACTTCGCCGTCTTTGAGAATTGGATTGACACTGCCGTCGGGAAGGATGTGAGCACTGATTCCAGTGGTTGCCGCGACAATCATGGTGCGGTCGTACTCGATTGCGCGAAGTCGTTCAATGTTGAGTTGCTGTTCTGGCAGTGCAGATCCTGCGTAGGTAGCGTTATTGGTTTGCACGACAAGCACCTGTGCGCCCTCACTGATTACGGTGTTGACAACTGGGTCAACTGCTACCTCGAAACAAATCAGGTCGCCGAGGATTACGCCATTGATAGTGAAAATACCTGGTTCGGTTCCGTGCGCGAAGTCCCTCGGGACACGTTCATAGCGGGAAATAAGTTGGGTCAAAATGCTGCGAAAGGGAATGAACTCTCCGAATGGAACAGGTGCGTTCTTTATATAGGTGTCGCCCGGTCCCGAGATTGGGTCCCACATGATTCCCATGTTGTAGACCTCGTTCTGTGGGTCTGTCGCCGAGTCCACAACGGCACCCACCAAAATTGGTACACCAATGGCTTTAGCCGCTTGATCAATCAAAACAGCAGCATCGGCATCCTTGAACGGGTCAAGATCGGACGAGTTTTCCGGCCAAATAACCACGTCGGGCTGTTGCACCTCACCACGTTGAACCCTTTGGGCTAGTTCGATTGTTTGCTCCACATGGTTCTCCAGCACCGCTCGTCGAACGTCCATGGCGCCCAGTCCGATTTGAGGGGTGCCCCCTTGAACGACGCCAATTGCAATAGCGTTTTCGGCTTGGCTGGACTGTGATTCGCTGAAGTTGCTGAGTGCCATGGGGACTACAAAACTCGCAGCAATTAGCAGTGCGAGGGCAACCTTGACTCGTCTTGCACTAATGACAAAAATTCCCACTGTTGCAATTGCAATTACAACTACCATGAAACTCAGCCAGGGAACTCCCCCAAGCCGTGACCAAAATGCCAAGGGTGAATCGGCCTGGCTGAAAGCAATTCGGGCCCACGGGTAACCGCCGAATGGGTAACGTCCGCGCAGGGACTCCTCCAAGATCCAAATTGCCGCAATTGCCATAAGACCCACGGGCCACGGAATCGATCTGCGAGCTATTGCCCGTGAGCTAATGGAGACAACAATTCCAATGAGTGCGATCCAAAGTGCCAAGTAGACGGAGAGGATCCATGTTGCATCGGTGCCAACAACGATCAACCAGTTGTGCTGCAGCCGGAATGCTGCAAGCCCAAACACAAACCCGATGAGTGCCGCAGTCTTCTTGTTCGAATTCCATGCAAGCCCAGTGAATATTGCGATTGAGATTGGCGCCCACCACCACTGGCTTGGCAGCGGATATGCCAATGCAAGTAGCCAGCCCGCAAGTGCCGCACCAACGATCCTGAGCGCAAGTGATGCGACTTTAGGCATGCCCGCTGATCCGATCTGTGAAGTTGTCAGAGGCGTAGGCAACTTCGCCATTCACGATCGTGCAGACGTTTGTGGGG
>Ga0222691_1000683_pt1 | contig 11158 bp, 9 predicted proteins | sample AntAcemetage1237_FD_179839 | JGI IMG/M metagenome (GOLD analysis project Ga0222691, IMG submission 179839) | Saline water microbial communities from Ace Lake, Antarctica - #1237 | ecosystem: Environmental > Aquatic > Non-marine Saline and Alkaline > Saline | place: Antarctica: Ace Lake... | reverse complement strand
CTTGTAGGGTTGTCAGCATGTCTAGGTGTACCTTTTCAGTGAATGGATATGCAGGATCCGACGTAGCAGTAAGGTCTGCGTACTCTGCGAGGTAGTCGACTGTGTACGCGGTAGAGACTTTAGCTGAACCATTTATGTATACAGCGATCTGCCTCTTCTTAAATTCACCTGAACCAGAATTATCCATACCATCCAAGAACCAACCATCCCTATGGAATCGCTGATCTTTGTTGATCTTCGTTAGTTTATTGTTGTTACCATCCCAGATAGCTTCGATGAGGCCAACACCAACTGCGGGTGTCAGATAACCATTCGTAGCATCTGTAGTAAGGGATGCACTCCCACGGAATAGATCCGGAGCGAACAAACGGAAATCCTCCTGCATCTTTCGATACGCGAGGTTTAGTGTTCGTAGGGAATCGGCTGAAGGTATAGCAGTCATTACTCGGTTGGGAATGAATTAAGCTTCTTATTGATGGCAAATTCCATTCCTGCGCTCGTAGCCATATTTGCTATGACAGAGACCGATGCTGTGGCTGCCGATGTTCCATCAGGACCGACAGAAGATACCCTATAATAATACGTTGTTCCGTTGGTAAGTCCAGTATCTTCATATTGCAGAGCACCTTTTGCTGTAGTTGCAAGCGTTGACCAGTCGGAATCGTTTAGTGATCGCTCTACCTTTACACCTATACTCCTCGTGGAGACACCATCCCATAGAAGCATCACTGATGTTTCCTCGTTTGGTAATGCTCGTAGGTTTGTAGGCTTTGGAGAGAGTGTTCGCGCTGAGGCGACGGTTGTGTATGCACTATATATAGTGTCAGTCGCGTTGTACGCGCGGACCCTGTAGAAGTACAACGTATCCTCGTCTAGTCCTGTATCGTCGTATGGAGAAGCTGTGTCTGTTACTATCTCTACAAACGCTGCCTCACCTGCTTTCCTACGTTCTATGCTGAATGTAGTCTCTGTGGAAGAGTTATCTGTCCATGAAACCCGTAATTGTTGAGACCCCTGAGAGGTGTCTACTGTTAATGGGGTTGGTGCTGCTGGAGCTGTGATGTTATTTGCTGTCGCAGAATAGTTAGAATCGACACTATCGCCACTGCGTTGTGCCTTGACTCTGTAATATCGACGGACTCCATTCGTAGCGACGTCATCAGCATATGTTGTAATCCCTGCACCAACATTTCCGACCTCTGCCCATCCACTAGATCCATCGTCACTTCTCTCCACGCTAAATCCAGTCTCGTCACTACTGTTATCTGTCCATGTAACTGTTAATACAGTGCTACCATTAGAATGAGCTACGGCCGTAGCAGATGGAGCAGCCGATGCTGTAGTAGCGTTTACAACCGAGGAAAATGTTGAATCCCCATATGTAGCATGCGTAGCTTTGACACGGTAGTACTTTTGTGTGGAATTTGTACCAAGGGCATGACTATAACTTGTAGAATTAGCAGCTATACTTTCTACTAAACTCCACCCTCCAGATCCAGTATCACTTACCTCCACATCGTACCCCTCTTCATCAGAAGAGTTATCTGTCCATGTTAAATCAATAGTAGTACTACCATCATCAACGGAAGCAGCAAGGCTTGTAGGAGGGTCAATAGTAAATGTGAATACAACACTAAGTGTTGGATCATCATCTGTCCCTGTTTGATCGGCAGAGTAGAAAGTACCGGAAGTATTGACCCTATCTCCCTGGTCGTAATTCCCGGATCCTGCTATATCTTCCGTAAAACACACTCCGAATTTTGTGATACCTCCTAGGGTAACTGCAGCGAGACCGCTAGCGTTCAAAGTCCATACCTCATCCGTATCAGCCGATAGACCACTAACCGCAATAACAGTAGCTGAGTAAGCTGTGAACACTAAATTAGCATAATCTCCAGATGCTAATGCTGTATTGGATGTAGGATTTGAACCACATATATTGATTCCCCATGCATCACTAGCTCCCGATTCAACGGATACAGTTGATGTACGGAGTGTTACAGTTCCAGAACTTTTTACTGACCCAACAGGAATGGTGGTAGTATCAAATAGCATAATACCCCTAGATAATACTTCGTACTGACTAGCTACTGTACCACCTTTAACTGTTAGAGATATTGTGGTATTAGAATCATTTACATTGTTACCTGGATCATCGCGTATATCAGACCACGTTTTACCAAGAGAACCGTTACCTGTATCAGATACTGTTCCATCAACAGTAGTTGTCTCCACATGCGCGTCCGGGAAAAATGTTAGTGTGGTATCTGTTAATACAGGGAATACTGCACCATCGAAGAATTCAGTAGGTACTAATTTTGTTAATCGGTAAGAGTCTCTTGTTACTTTTGTATACTCTACTTCTATAGAACTTTGTTTCCGGTTTCTAACGTCGGTATGACTATCCCATATAATAAAATCTTTCATACCAATACCACGTCGTTCTGAGGCACCATTAGGACGATGCATAATGGACTTCAGTGTACGCATACGATCTTTTTGTGACCACACCTTCCTTAGAGACTCCCTCTCGTCTAATAGAGAAATAAAAGCCTTTTTACGAGATTGCGGTGTATCCTTCTTCTCCTCACTTTTACGGCGTTCTGTGTGCACTTTTGTACGCTTTATATCGTTCGATGTTAATACATCGTTCATTGGTTTAATTGTAAGAGGTGCAGTAAATCGAATATCGAAATCTATATCCAATGTCGGTGCGTTAACGCCCGGGTCTGCATTGAACCGTACTAGCTTCTCTAGGCGAGGAGCTCTACCATGCCTGACATAGTAGATAAGGTCTGCTCCCCACGCGGGGAATGCATTCCTGTAGATAACAGCATCTAGCTGTCCATCTCCGTTAATGTCGTGAAGTTCACCTTCTACGTGTGCTGCACCTGTTGCTTTTAGATACATTCCAAAAGGATCGTCAGTAATCTCCTTTTGCCCCCAGATATCCCATCGGACATCTGACTCAAAGAATGCCTCATCATCGGCGAACTTAGGAGCATTGAAATTGAACGGGGCTTCGGTCACGGACCATCCTTCTGCGGTTGGTATTAGGTTACAGTTTATTGGAGCCCAATTTCCATCGGGTCCGAGGTAGTTTACCCATTTACCTGAGAATTCCACAGTGGCGTTCCTGTCGTCCTTAGAGACGACTGTGGCGTTCCAGGTATCCTTTAGGTTAGAAAGAAGCATTAAGTGGTTAGAAAGAGAAAGGGGAGTGAAAGCCTCCCCCGTATATTATTCAGCTTTCTCTTTTTCTGCTTTACCACTGCGAGATGCAGCGATTAAAGCTTGGAATTCATCCTCGTTTAGATTGTTGAGTGCAACGAATGCATCGCGTTCTGAACGGTATGAATCACTCTTAATAGTGAGCTGTCTGTGTGCTTCTCCGAGCTTCTGTGCTTCCTTGGTGGCTTCACCAAGTACAGCTTCTAGCTCTTGAACAGCAACACGGTTCGCATCGAGAGAGCCAACGGCTTCCTCTAGGATACGAGCTGCGCCCAGACGGATCTGCTCTGCTGTGTCTGCGTCCTTAACCTCTTCGTCTGATACAGACTCAATCGCTTTGATGAGTTTTGTAGATAGATTAGAGAGTGATACGCGCGCTGCATCAGATACAGTTACTTCTGGCTCATCTGGCTCAGGCTCCTCTTCACCAGGTTCGGCTACTGCGTCTTCCTCTACTACTTCTTCAGTAGGTTGTACTACTTCTTCAGTAGGTTGTACTGGATCTACAGGGGTGTTCTCTGTAGGAGCAGAGGGATCCTGCGAAGGGGTCTCTTCGACTGCTTCTACAGGTGCCTTTGCTTTGGGTTTGCGTGGTGACATAGTGAGTAAGTTAAGCGGATAAAAATGTGGGGGCTAATACTTCCCGCCCCCGGAGGAATAAAGATCAGAGTTTAAGCTACTAGGCTACTGTGTAAGCAGGAACGTAGTGAGCAGTACCGGCAACATCAACCTTGAAGAAACCGTCAGCAGCCACAGTCTGTGGAGCTTTCATAGTTGCGTCAGTTGTGAATGTTGCTTTGAAGATGGAATCAGCAACTCCAAGAGCGGAGAAGTCGATACCAAGAACTCCTGTACCAGTAATAGACATTGCTGCCCCTGCTGTGGAGTCATTCTTCAGACTCAAACAAACGGCACCTGTAGCTGCGGTGTTATCGTTTGTAATCTGTACAAGTACGCGAGTACCAGTATCAGATGAGTCACTCGTGATGACAAGAGCACCACCAGTGGTGAGAGCATCAAGAGTATGTGTAACGAGGATACCACTCGTAAGAGCGGCGGCTGTTACAGTTTGTAGTGGAGCGTTCAATGTAATTACAACATTGTGGTAAGGCACACCTGGCCCACCATCATGTTGATCGTTAATCATTGATTGCCCTACGTTGTAGTTTCGATCTGGCGTATTAGGCATGATTGAATAGTCGAAGGAAATAAGAAAACCAATATTTCAGCTTCTTTCGTTCGTTCGCTTGTACTCTAGCCCACACCTCTGGCGTCCAGGGTCGTGTTCCGCCTGTGACAGCGGAATCCGGACGACCCTCGAGGTCTTGGACGACTTTCGCCATCATCGGCATAGCTTTCGCTTTCGCGTCTGCAATACCTTGTTCCTGTATCCGGTCAGTAGCATCGAGCTTTGAAGTTGTGGCGTTAACCACTTCTTCTTGCTGACGAGATCGGAATCTGAACCAAGCCGGAGGTGTGAAATCTGTACGCATAACGTATAGGGGACTAGATAAAGTGATTACGAAGTAGTTTTAGCGCTTAGTTTGAAACATGAGCGAGGATCGATGACATAAAATTCACCATCTTCTGAAGCCGCGACTTCGAACTCTAGTTTCTGCGAGATACGGTGAGCCATACCACGCGCGTCATCAACAAGCCCGAGAGCCCATTCCTGACGGTATCCGAGGCTGTTAAGGTCAAGACCGTTAACAAATCCTGGACGGCAGAATGGATCGTAGAACACAGGTGTTCCACCTCCAAACCACTCGAAACGCAAACCTTCTGCACCACCTTGGAGCAACTTGTTTACCTTATCGGCAGGGATGTCTGTAGTACCGCGCATTGTGTCAGTCAACTTCCACCATAGATCACCAAGAGTGATGATGAAGGCTGAAGAGTCTTTAACACGAGCATCAGCTTTTTGTAGGTATTCAAGCACACGAGTTGTAGATACTGTTTCACTCGTAGTATCAATGTGAGCATGGTAGTACAAAGAAGTAGACATAGTGATCCCTTGTACTGTCCCGCTATTAGCGAGAAGTCCATCGAGACCGTTCTTACCTGTATTAGCTGTCCCTGCAACGTCGTACGCTTCAGAGTAGTAAATAAGGTCGTCGTTTGCTGCTGCTGCGATAGTTTCGTCCACAGTGATCTGTGTAGCACTATCGATTGAAGCTGCTGTTACAGATACACCTGTACCTGCGACACGGTTCGCTTCGTCACCGAGGAACAAACTGTCCCCTGGATCGAGTAGGAAGTCGATTGCTGTAGCACGTACACCGTCTACTGCAATGGTACTCTTTGAGTTAGGCGATGCGTCGTTTACTTGACCAACAACACCAGTGGCATCGTTGTTCGCGTAGAAAGCCATCATCGTCTTTGCTCGCTCGAGCATACCACTAACTTCTTCCATAACTGTGTCTACGAGAGCACCTGCTCTCTGTTCTGAAGACTTCTTAGCCTTTAGAGTGAATGTGAATGCACCCGCCATAGTCTTCGTTGTGAAGCTAGGCTGTGAATCACGTCCACGACCACGGATAAGAGTTGCGCTTTCTGCCTGACCTTGCATGTTGGAATGTCGTCCGTAACGAGTAGTGATGTAGAACGTGTTGTTTGTTGCACGTTTTGTACCTTCACCGCCATTACGACCTTCTTTCCACATACGAACGGTCGGCGATTTGTTTGAAGAGATGTGAAGATGCCTAAGAGTAGGATCAATCACCTTCTCCAAGATATTTGTTAGTTCACTGGTTGAAATAGTAGCCATAACACTTGTAGGTAGATGAATAAAAAAGATTCTTATACACCGTCTGATAGCATGGACTTAGCCAATGCGGCTGCATCCTCTATTGACTTAGGTGCGATTTCTTCATCTTCTTTTGCGGCTCCCGTCTTTTCTCCTCCACCGGAGGCGTCGAGACTAGGGGCACGTTTTCTCGGCTTACTTCCATCTGCTTTCCATGCATCGAACTTCGCTTCGTTCATTTCTTTATGAGCGATTCTCAATGCTTGTACAGCGGATGATCCGACAAGTCCGAGGTTATTGTCTTGGGCGTACTTTAGTGACTCCGCGTAATTGAAGGGGACAGAATCTTCGAATTCGCTTACGAGATCAGTTCTTGCAGCGTCCATAGTTTTGTCGATTTTCATTTGTTCCTGGTTTCCAGTGAGGTTACTAATGGCTTCTTTTAGTTCTTTACCATTAAGACCTTGCTTTTTAAGGGCTGCGGATACAAGGCTTTCAACATAAGCTGCATCATCCTTGTTCGCTCCTTCAGGAACTACGATTTCTTCATCTTCTTCCTGCTTCTCAGCGGATTTGCCTTGGATTTTCAAGAGTAACGCTTCGGTTGCTTCGGCGGCTGCCTCTGCTTTGATACGTGCCTCTCGTTCATTTTGGGCTGCTTGCTCTGCGACTTTCGTTGCTTCGCGCATAGCTTTCCACTTTGCTCCGGCAGGAGTATTAGGGTCAGGTGCATCCTGGCCATCGTCACCAGGGGATCCTTCTCCTCCACCATCATCTCCCGCAAAGTTAAGGATTGGAGGTCCTGTAAATTTGGAATGAAGAATGAATGGGAATTCTTTATTAAGAGAGTTAGACATACGATTAAGTTGTGTAACTACCTACAAGCGTTTTACGTGGTTGCATCATCACGACATAGGGTTTAGACGTCCCCACCCCCTGCGTCCTATAGGGAGAACGAGAGGGGCGGGAACGCCGACCAAACCGATGTTGTAAAGGATCTATTGGTCGATACCAACGAAGGCATGCTCTGGTGATGCCTTCTGTGTCTCTGGGTTTATAATGGAGTCGTGTTGCTGAATGTTCTCCATGAACACTTCGAATATAGGACCATCCGTTTCCCCAATCTCTTGGAGAGCAAGCATCTTAAATTCTATGTGTTCCTGGTGTGGTTGCTCCGGCGTTGCCGTAACAGTCTCTCCTCTGGCCAACTTCTCGATCTCCAATCGGATGATATGTTCGTCTGCGTTCTCTGACTCGAGTTCGATCTGCTTCTGTTCGAACGCCTTACCCATATCTCGGTTGAGGCCAACGCTGTACTTTCTTATAAGAATGTCGAGTAGAGCCTCGCGTTTATCTTGCATTTCCTCTCCGGAGATAGAAGTAATAACCTCTAGGATCTCCTGTCGACTCTGTGCAAGCTGCATGTTAGAACCTGGGTGGATCTTCGCCTTAATATTCTTGAAAGGCTTTATCTCTGTTGGGATCTGTCCATTCTCTCCCTTCTTCTGCTTTACTGCTTTGAGAGCCTTCGTACCAATACCAACAATCTCCTCGTCACCTTCTCCGTAGAACTTTGTGACCTTCATTGTATTGTCTGCTGCATTCTCCAATACCTGCGCGAAGATTAGCCCGAGCGTGGTCTCCAAGTTAGAAACCGGCTCCGATACGTTATCGCTATCTCCCGCTGCGAGTACTGCCTCCTTTCTACCTGATACACGGTTTCCAGAACTCTTACCCATAGAAGATCCATGCACACCCACCATATCTTCGATCTCCCCCTTTCTAATATCTATCATCCTGAATAACTCGGCAGGAACAGCAGGGTGGTTCATAAATTCTGGCTTCTCTCCGGAGTAGCGTAGTTTCTGCGCATGGCGGTCTCCTACCAACTGAATGGTGTTTGAAGAACCTTGGCGCTGCATTACGCGCACTTTAGCGTACCAGTGTAGTAGTGTATCGATGTTTTCCGACGCGTCGTTCAGCGACCTCTGCAAAGGAATGGCGTCGTTCATCCAGGGCATCGGATATTTAATATGCTTGTCTTGTTCGGCGTAGTAGAGGAAGAAGAGCTGTGACAGGTTATTGTACCCATCAAGCTTCATCGGTGGTCGGATAACTTCCTCACCACAGAAAACAACATTCATTACTGTTGGGTCGAGGTCTTTCTTTACCTCTGCGTCCTCTGCGTTGCTTTCACCAGTGTCGTGCTGAATATAGTAGACGCTATCAATGAGAACCATGTGGTTGTCGAACTCCGCGTTCTTTCCGTGCATATCTTCGTATTCGTTCTTCAACACAGAGTGTGAAGGAGACTGTCCACCGACCTTCCCTGAAAGGTTGATGTACCCACGCGATTCTAGGAAGCGCTTGTCCTCGTAAGAAGAGATGACCACCATTTGTGCTTCTGTCATATCCTTGTTATCAAAGAACACATCGAACGAGTCGTGTGCCATGATGTCGCTAATTTGTGAACTATCCTTGTCGTTGTTCGGCATAACGCTCACCATAGAGAATGTTTTGAGCGCGGAATCATCCACCATAGTCTTTACGAGTGATTTGATACCGAGTCCATTCTCCGCGCCTTCCGCTTCGGATCTTATAACAATAGAAGCCAAGTCGAGCTCCTCCTTCGTAGCATTTTGCCCCTTGTCTGGTAAGACATCGACATGAGGATCGTTGAATGTGATTTGGTTCTTCAGACCTCTAAGAGTTGTACCGAAGACATTGACGTGCCGACGCAACTGGTTTGGATCTCTGGCATCTGGCACACCCTCGTCATTCACCCAATGAAACCCTGCTTTGAACATCATACAAACATACGCAGCACGTTCCCATGCCTGACGCAGTTGAAGCTCCTTACCCAGGAACCGTTTGAATTTCTCCTTCACCTTATTACTCTCTACACGTGATGCATCGTCCTGCTCTTTGGTGAAGTTCTGAAAAATGTTGTCGTTCATAGTAAGGGGGATGACTAAGCGTTCTCTCTATACGCTGCGGCCTGTTTCGCTGCCATGGTCGCTTCGAGTCCCTCGTCATCATCGACGAGAACCTCGGTGTCATCTTCTTTCTTACCGTCTACTGGATCTACTGTCTCTGCTTGGTACACCGTGTCCGATTTTATATACACGAGAGTGCGGCGGAGAAACCTATAGGTGAAGTACGTGAGGGCAACGATTGCTGCGAACGCCGATACGACAACTATTACTAATGCGGTTATTGGATCCATTTATCTCATAGAGTATCACACTTTAGAACGCTGAGGAAATCTCGTCTTCCTGTCGGAGCTTCTTTCCGCGCATGACATGCTGAATGTAACCGATAGTATTCTCGTCTGGTAGCTTCTCTGTGATGATACCAGGGCCGGCTGCGGAATTGATGATATAGCGCGCAGGATCTACAGCATGATCATCTTTCTTGACCGGAATCCACGCAGTTTGGTGTACTTCTCCCCTAGCAGTCATCTTATTTTGGTACAACATAAGTTGTGTTGTCAGATTAGGACAAGTGTTGTGTCCATGTCTTCTAGCGATGAGAATATACGGGCAATTCTTTACCCCTTCTATAATAGGATGATCGTGGTCTGGGTCTTCTAGGAACAATGATTTCATCTTTTCTATACCACCAGACACATCGTTGTTAGCGTTCTGCATGCTGATATGGTATTTCTGGAACAGGTCCCGTACGGAACTAAAAGAACCACCACCCTCCGTGGCTGCATCCTTATACTGTGTTTTGGCATTGATAGATGGGTCGGCAGCGTGGACATAGTGGATATCGTTGTCGATCATGTCTTGCGCCATCGTCTTTACGTGCTGATCCTCCCAATAAAACTCCCGCCAGAACAAATACGTCCCATCTGGTAGGATTTTACACTCTACGAGACACGACGGCGCACCGGAATACCCGTGGTCGTACCCATATACAGTAGTAGTCCCCGCGGGAGGTTGCCAGTTTGCAGGGATATCCACAACATGCTTGTCTGGTTGGAACTCTGGGAAAATCTTCTTCGTAAATTCCTTAAACTCTCCCATAACATAAATGTCATAGTAGCGTTTATTAGTGTATTTCAGCCTTTTGATGCGTTTTGTGTAGTCTTTCGGGAGATTCACCTCATTCTCCAAGGTGTTAGATGGGATGGTTCTGAACTCACACGCTCCCATACACTCCTCGCAACGCTTCTCTTTCTTCCCACTCTTCGTTTTTTCCAGTCCAAGGTTGTGCAACCTGTAAAACATCCTATAGATGTCACTGTGTCCACTATCCGTATTAGAAGTCAGCATCATCTTATGTGGTCCAACTACATGTGACAGCCTCGTTTCCAGTACGAACTTCAGAACTTCCACGTCAATACCCGGAGCCTCATCCACTAACACCGCTGACCACTCTGTACTCTTCACCTTCTCGATATCTTCAGGGTTATCCAGACCCCAAAAACAAGTGGTTGATCCGTTATTCCAGATGAGTCGTCCTTCAGTCTTATTGTAGTTTTTGAGCTGATAAAGTGCGGGGAGGATGATGGGTCTCTGGTTAAAGTCATTTCCAAAGAAGGTTCGTAGTGTCGTATTTTTAAGGTTAACTCTTGTATCTCTTGCAATGAGGACGTCGGATCCTGGGTAAGCGTATGCAATCGCCTGAGCAATTTTACATAAGCCAACTGATTTACCGGATCGAACTCCACCATGTGAGTATGTTGCACGAATGTGTGGATAGTAAAGCATAAAATTCATCATCGCCTCCTGGGTGGCGTTATAGACGAATTCATCCTTTATTATGTTTACGTTATTCTTTTGCATAAACGAACTATACCATGTGATTAGGCTAATCTTTTAACCCTCTTCTTTTTTCTTAAAGGCTGCTTTGGGGCTTGTTTTGTCATAGTCCCTTTTTTCTTTTTAGGGGCGTTCTTCATTATCTTTTTAAGTTTTGCCTTCCTTTTAACTCTTCGAGCATTTTTTGCGCCGGCCCTTAATGCTTTAACTACTGACATAACTATATTATATAGAGCATCTAGGTAAAAAGCCACTACAAATATTGACGTCGTTCTTTTGCATTGAAGCAACTATATACCAAGTGGGAGATTAGCGGAACCCGGGTAAATACTATCATAAATATTTTAGGAAGCAGGGGGGGCTTTGCTACGCGCGCGGGTCGAATTGCTACGAATCTATACAAATTTTCTAA
>Ga0222691_1000679_pt1 | contig 11198 bp, 10 predicted proteins | sample AntAcemetage1237_FD_179839 | JGI IMG/M metagenome (GOLD analysis project Ga0222691, IMG submission 179839) | Saline water microbial communities from Ace Lake, Antarctica - #1237 | ecosystem: Environmental > Aquatic > Non-marine Saline and Alkaline > Saline | place: Antarctica: Ace Lake... | reverse complement strand
CATTCTATAAATCTATTCTGTAATCATTCTATAAATCTATTCTGTAATCATTCTATAAATCTATTCTGTAATCATTCTATAAATCTATTCTGTAATCATTCTATAAATCTATTCTGTAATCATTCTATAAATCTATTCTGTAAATCTATAAACAAGAGCAAAGTGCTGCCGGTCTCTAACCGAAGGATTGAGACAATTTCTTTTGTCTTATGTAATCTGTAAATCCTATTCGTACCTGTGACAAAAGAGGGTCCTTTGAGACGTGCTGTCAATCTAATCAATACTTCTGCCATGTATTAAGTGCGACGAATTCATGGGCTTCGTACCTGTGACAAAAAGAATTATCATCGGTCTCTATGTCGACCGCAAAGTATTTAAGTAAATCTATAAAGTATTTAAGTAAAAGTGGACAGCAAAGTGGCGGTGTCGAAGGATTCAGACAACTGCGTTTGTCTTATGTAATCTGTAAATATCTATAAACAAGATTACAGCAAAGTGCTGGGCTGGCGCCAGCGCCATGGTCTCTAAACTCATAAACAAAATTTACCGAAGGTATAATTCATTTACCCTATACGAGACAACTATCGGGCTTTTGTCTCCATTCTGTAATCTGTAAATATATTCTGTAAATATCTATAAATCTATTCTGTAAATCTATATTACAGCAAAGTGCTGGGCTGGCGCCATGGTCTCTAAACTCATAATTTACCGAAGGTATAATTCATTTACCCTATACGAGACAACTATCGGGCTTTTGTCTCCATTCTGTAATCTGTAAATCTATTCTGTAAATATCTATTCTATAAATCTATAAACAATATTACTGCAAAGTGCTGGGCTGGCGCCATGGTCTCTAAACTCATAATTTACCGAAGGATTCATTTACCCGAGACAACTATCGGGCTTTTGTCTCCATTATGTAATCTGTAAATATCTATAAATCTATTCTGTAAATATCTATAAATCTATTCTGTAAATCCTTCATTCCTTAAATCTTATTCTGTAAATCCTTCATTCTGTAAATCCTTCATTCCTTAAATCCTTCTAAACCTGTGACAAAAGAGTATCCTTCGCTGTCAATCTTTTTAAATCTAGAATGTAGCAAAGGCGGTCTCATTTCTGCAATCATTCCGATAGCCTTTCTAGAAGGATCGTCTTTCGTATCTGTGACAAAAATCGGTCTCAAAGGATTCTGTAAGTATTTCAGTAAAAGTGGACAGCAAAGTGCGGTCTCCAAACAATATCGAAGGTATTTACAAGAGATTTCTCTAAAAAAATTTCTAGAGACAAAAATATAAACACTACAGCAAAGGCGGTGAATGATTCGTCTCCACAAATCCTTTAAATTTTTATAAATCTATTCTTTAAATAGCGGTCTCCGCTTTTCTGTAAATATAAGATTCGGTCTCGAATGATTCATCGGGCTCTCCATGGTCTACAAAATTTACCGAAGGATTCTATCGGGCGTCTCAATCTTTATAAAAATCTCCGGCAAAGGCGGTATTCTTTAGACCGCGTTCGGGATTTTGACTCCTTTTTTATTTGGCAAAAATCCAGGGATTTTGTCTCTAAAAAAATTGAAGCCATATAAAATTAAAGATTGAAAACATGAGTTTAATAGATGTATCATCGATCGCGGAAATACCGTCGGAATATCCAGACGAGTTTAATGCGTTTTGTTTGAGCCACGACCTAAAACCGCCAAATATAAGTTCCAAAAACGGCAAAGCATTGTCTGCGATGTTGAACTATAAATATAATTTTTGGAACCGCGAAACTTGCGATGAATTTGTGAAAAAGTTTAATATAGAAACCAAAGATAGCATTCAGTTATTCAATAAACATAATCAGTGGGGTATACAGACCAATAGCGGTAAAGAAAGAGGTCGTCTATATATTACTTATCCATACGCTTTGTCCAATAAACATAAAATGAGAAAAGATTTTAAATTTGACGGAACCATAGAAGAAAAATATGTAGAAATTGACAAAATTAAATCCACTATAAAACACGACTATTTAGACCAACCAAACAGCGCATGGCAATTGGGGCATAAAAACCCAGGGTCAACCAATAACTCAACGGGTAATTTAGTATTGCAACCACCGATCCAAGGAAAATATAGAGACAATTATATATTTATAGATAGTTTAACCAAAATGCCTATGCCAAAGAAACTAGAATATATGATAGATAAAAACGAAATAGAATTTACGAGAGAACAAGCGCTACAATATAAACAACTATTTGATAATTTACTTACAACGATTTAAACAAATATGAAAATACTCAACATTTAATTCAGTTCCAAAACATTTTCGTTGCGTATGTTTACACGCCAAAGCGGTGGTACCACTTCCCAGAAACGGGTCTACCACTAAGGCGCCTTTTTTACTGAATAATTGAATAAGATGTTCTATCAAAGCGAGAGGCTTTACGGTAATGTGGGTATTTTCGCCTTTTTCTTTCTTAGACGGCTTTGATACAAAGAAATTTTTATCATAACTTTCGTTATAGGGTTCGGTCGTGATTATATTTGCTGGAACTCTATCACGATCGATGCCAACCTTTTGTGAAAAGTCCAACAATCCAGTTTTAAAGTTCAATTCGTTTTGGATGAATGTAAGTTTACCGATAGGTTTCATTGCTACACAAATAGGTTCAAAACAAGACCTAATTTGTGGTGTTTTATAGTCTTTATATTCGTCTATCAACTTATTTTTTTCTTCTTGTGTGATGTCCATCTTTGCGATTACATGCGATACAGACATACCTTTGGGCATAGTTTGTGTGTAAGTCCAATTGATCATATCACGGATTTCAAATCCAGCAATTTCGCAACTCATGGCAATGGCGTGATATAATCTTGGCGACGAAAAAGATAGGAAATACGCGCCAGGTTTCATTTTCTGAAACAATAACTTGGAGAGTTCCAAATAATAATCATATAGATTTTTTACTTGTGATTTATCAAATTTCATACCCTTTGGTAAATGTTTAATATGACTATTTTTTACATCACTATTGACTTTGTCCGAAGACCAAGTATTGTCTAGTTTATCAATGAAGTATGGTGGGTCCGTAATTACACAATCAATGCTATTGTCGGGTAGCTTGCTTAATTCCGCCATACAATCCGCGTTCAGAATTATAATTTCGGGTTCATTCGCGGGTTCATTTGCGGGTTCATTGGCTGGTTCATTGGCTGGTTCATTGGCTGGTTCATTGGCTGGTTCATTGGATGTTACTATTAAATGAATTAATTCGTTCTTATTTTTAGATTTACATTTTGTAATTCCAAGTTCTTGACACTTTTTTAAAAGGTCTGGTTTTGAAAGTTTCGTTAATTCCATGTAAACATTAAATTGTTTTGTTTAATATTCAATTTATGAAATCTTTATAGAGACACTCCATCTAAAAGTTTATGTAAATTGGCGGTCTCCATGAAGGATTGAGACAACTGTAAATCAGGGTCCCCACAAATCTTCCTGTAAGCGTTATTCCTATGAGTAAATTGATAATTTCGCTTTCACACTATGCAGTCGGGTGAATGTATTCGAGAGAAGTTGTCTCTAAACAGTCTCCGCAGATTCATCGGGCTCTCCATTATGTAAATCTATAAACAATAGCAAAGTACCATGGTCTCTAAAATTGTCCGAAGGATTCTATAGGGCTTTTGACTCCATTCTATAAATCTATTCTGTAAATCTATATTACAGCAAAGTGCCGGGCTGGCACCGGCGCCGTAATATGGTCTCTAAACTCGTAAACAAAATTTACCGAAGGTATAATTCTTTTATCCGAGACAACTATCGGGCTTTTGTCTCCACAAATCTATCTATAAATCTATTCTGTAAATATCTATAAATCCATTCTGTAAATATCTATAAATCCATTCTGTAAATATCTATAAATCTATTCTGTAAATATCTATAAATCCATTCTGTAAATCTATAAATCTATTCTGTAAATATCTATAGGCGGTCTCTAAACTCATAATTTACCGAAGGATTCATCGGGCTTTTGTCTCTATTCTGTAAATCTATATTACTGCAAAGTGCTGGCGGTCTCTTACCGAAGGATTCATCGGGCGTTTGTCTCAATTCTGTAATCATTCTATAAATCTTATAAACAAAGTGGTCTCGAAGGATTTATACGTCGGGATCTCCATTATGTAATCTGTAAATCTATAAACAAGATTACAGCAAAGTGCCGGGCTGGCACCATGGTATCTATAAACAAAATTTACCGAAGGATTCATTTACCCGAGACAACTATCGGGCTTTTGTCTCCATTATGTAATCTGTAAATCTATTCTGTATTCTGTAAATCTATGTAAATCATTCTGTAAATCTATAAAGATTACAGCAAAGTGCCGGCGCCATTGTCTACAAAATTTACCGAAGGATTCTTTTACCCGAGACCTCTATAGGGCTTTTGTCTCAATCATTCTGTAATCATTCTGTAAATCTGTAAATCTAATAATCTGTAAATCTGTAAATCATTCTGTAAATCTATAAAGATTACAGCAAAGTGCCGGCGCCATTGTCTACAAAATTTACCGAAGGATTCTTTTACCCGAGACGTCTATCGGGCTTTTGTCTCAATCATTCTGTAAATCTATTCTGTAAATCTCTAGCGGTGTCTATGAAGGATTCGTCTATAAACCTGTGACAAAAAAAGAATTCATTAAAAGTGGTGTAAAGTATTTCTGTAATCCAAGATTCATCGGGCGAGACAACGATCGGTCTCTGCAATCGTTCTATAAAGGCGGTCTTGAAGGATTCGTCACTTTTGTCTCCATCTGTAAAGTATTTCTGTAAATCATTCTATACAAGTCGACAGCAAAGGCGGTCTTGAAGGATTCGTCAATTTTGTCTCCATCTAAGGTTCTTCTTATTCGTAAATCCTTCATTGTCCTTCATAATACTTCATTCTTATTCGTAAATCCTTCATTGTCCTTCATAATACTTCATTCTTATTCGTAAATCCTTCATTGTCCTTCATAATACTTCATTCTTATTCGTAAATCCTCTAAACCTGTGACAAAAAAGCGGTCTAAATGTTTAGTGGTCTCAATCCTTCTGTAAAGGTCATTCTCAAGATTCATCGGGCTTTTGTCTCCATCTTTTTTTTATAAATCATTCTGAACTATAAACAATATTACAGCATAGCGCCATGGTCTACAAAATTTACCGAAGGATTGAGACGTCTATCGGGCTTTGTCTCAATCATTCTGTAAATCTATTCTACACCCTTGAAGATTTAAAATGGGACGATTATTTTTTATATTTTTTCTGAGAACCATTACATTTTCTACATAATGTTCTTAAAATTGCGTTTTCTTTATGATATTGCGTCCAGTTTTTTTCGAAATTATAATCTAATTCTTTGAAACATTTCATATGACTTTTTGTGTCATTAAATGTTGTAGGTATAGATAACCTATTAATATCCAAAAAATCAACATATAATTTAGCAAAAGGAGATTTTTCACTATGATGGTCTATTTCTATTCTATCATGTTCGCCGCATAATTCACACACTCTTATATAATTATGGTTTTTATATTCATCTATTTGTGGTTGAATAGAAACACGCATAGCTATTTTTAAGTTATCCTTTGGTTTTCCCGTTATACAATTATTCATTACCGATACATCATCAATTGACCCGTCCTCTTTTATAATAGAAACCTCTAAGTTAGTTCTAAATATAGGGTTATAATCAATCTTAATATCAACAAATCCGATGAATTTTCCAGGATAATCAGAATGCCTTTTGAATACTTCACAAAAATCCAAAAAATCACTTGGATATTTTGTTTTTACGCTATCATATACACCAATTTTATTAATTATTTCACGAAAATGTTTTTTTAAACTTGCTTGAGTTTTGAATTGAGAAATTGACATAATATACAAAGTCTATTGTTTCTATATTATTTTGTCCCATTTTAAATCATTCTGTAAATCTATATTACAGCATAGCGCCATGGTCTACAATATTTACCGAAGGATTGAGACATCTGGCTTTTGTCTCAATCTATTCTATAAATCATTCTGTAAATCTAAATCATTCTATAAATATATTCTATAAATATATTCTATAAATATATTCTGTAATCATTCTGTAATCTATAAATATATTCTGTAATCATTCTGTAAATATATTCTGTAATCATTCTGTAATCATCCTGTAAATCTATTCTATAAATCTATAAACAATATTACAGCAAAGTGCCGGGCTGGCACCGGCGCCGTAATTTTGTCTCTAAACTCATAAACAAAATTTACCGAAGGTATAATTATTTTACCCTATACGAGACAACTATCGGGCTTTTGTCTCCATTATGTAATCTGTAAATCTATTCTGTAAATCTATAAATCTATGTAAATCTATGTAAATCTATTCTGTAATCATCCTGTAAATCTATTCTGTAAATCCATTCTGTAAATCTATAAAGATTACAGCAAAGTGCCGGGCTGGCACCGGCGCCGTAATATGGTCTCTAAACTCATAAACAAAATTTACCGAAGGTATAATTCATTTACCCGAGACAACTATCGGGCTTTTGTCTCCATTATGTAATCTGTAAATCTATGTAAATCTATAAACAAAGTGGTCTAGAAGGATTCATCGGGCTCTCCATTCTAAGATTTCTCTCTATCTTTGTCTCTTTATAAATCTCGGCAAAAATTCGCTTTACGTAAAAAAAAATATCACTCGTTTATGGATTTTATCACTCATATATTTCATCGCATACTATATCGTAATGGTACACGTTCAAGTATCGTTCCATTCGACTTGGGTGTAAACAGGTTTGTATTAGTTCTTCTTGATACACTACACATTTTTCTTTCATTCGGGCGTAATCGTATACAAGTATTCTCGGATCCATCGTACATTCTACAAAGACCGTTTTGTTTTTTGCCTCGAATTTAGTATACGTCTTGTCTAAATCGTGGATACGCATGGTAACACGATAGTTTTTATTATAAGACAAATAACCCATTTCAAAATCCTTTAACCAAAACCACGGGATTCTTCTATGGTTTTCTTCTAGATATTCAATTTGATTTATACCTGACACCACAAAATAAATCACGATAGCATAACCACATTCCATAGTTTAGTGGATTCTATATATATCTTTCAATTTTCTATTCGCGATGTCCTTTAAATTATTAAGGACTTTTACTCGTAAGGATCTCACGACCGAATTTATTTGTGGACTCGTGACGGCGCGCTCGATGTTAGGTGAATCTCTTATTATACTTTGATGCCAAAGAAAAAATTGAAATATTAAATTCTTATAGAATACCTACAAGATGGCGCGATTCACCAAGTACCTCACGCGCAAATACGCCGACCGGGTCCGCTGCAAAGCCATTCGGCGCGACCGATGGGCTAAACTCATGCAAGATTGTTAGACAATTATAAAGTAACCATCGTCGCCCAAGTCGTACAAGTATTTCGCAAACCGCTTCGGGTGTAGACACATTTGAATCAGTTCTTCCTTGTAGAGTGACGTGTTCTCTTTCATTAATCATAGGCAAAGGGGTTCGAAGACAACCAATCTATTTTTTTTGGATGGTTTTCCAACAAAGACATCGCAGATGGATTTCCTGACAATATACCCCAATGGATTTTGTCCAGATTCGCAGACAATAGTCGCGTTCGGGTTCGACGACAACGAATCCCAGTGGATTTTGTCTGGATACTCTTCGAGTATGGACAGCGCAGACGGATTGGCAGAGAGATAGCGCCAATTGATTATCAACCTTTAGGAAAGGTTGAGCCAAACGAAAGGTTGAGACAAAGGTTGAGACAAAGCTTAAAGGTTGAGCCGAACGAAAGGTTGAGACAAAGGTTGAGACAAAGCTTAAAGGTTGAGACGAAACCATAAACCAATCCACAAAACAATCCACAAAACAATCCACAAACCCGCCGCGTTTGGCTCAACCTAAAGGTTGAAAGGGTCGTCCGTTCCCAAGTCGTAGTTGTATTCGTACAAGTATTTCGCGAACCGCTTCGGGTGTAGACACATTTGAATCAGTTCTTCCTTGTAGAGTGACGTCTTCTCTTTCATAGTCTCGTAATCATAGGCAAATATACTGGGGTTAGACGACAACCATACCCAATCTATTTTTTCTGGATGGTTTTCTAATAGACTCATTGCGCTCGGGTTCCGAGACAACACACCCCAATGGATTTTTTCCAGATTCGCAGACAATAGTTCCATCGCGTTCGGGTTCGACGACAACTCTCTCCAATCTATTTTTTCTGGATGTTTTTTCAATAGGTCGATTGCCCCTGGATTCGACGACAACCCCCACCAAGAGATTTTTTGTGGATTCTTTTTTAAAAGCTCTATGGCGCTCGGGTTGCGAGACAACAATGTCCAATTGATTTGATCGACGTGTTCTAGAAGTAGCGGCATCGCAGACGGATTTTCTGACAGAAACGCCCAATCTATTTTGTCTATATTTTCTTTCAATAGAAGGAACGCTCCTGGATTCGACGACAACAACAACCAATTCACGTATCGTATATTTTGTTCCAAAAGGTCGATTGCTCCCGGATTCGAAGACAAGAGCGTCCAATGAATCCGGCGACGATTCTTTTCCAATAGTCGGATGCCGTTCGGATTACAAGACAAGATGTTCCAATCTATCCACTCGGGATTCGCTTCCAATAGATCCACGGCGCTGGGATTGGAGCATAACCCGTCGCGGTCCAAGAGGTCGAGCGGAAACTTTAACCGCAACATAAACCATAAACATATTAAAAACTTATTCAATTTATTCAACATTCCAACTCAACCTTTAGGAAAGGTTGAGCCAAACATTCCAACCTTTAGGAAAGGTTGAGCCAAACATTCCAACCTTTAGGAAAGGTTGAGCCAAACATTCCAACCTTTAGGAAAGGTTGAGCCAAACATTCCAACCTTTAGGAGGGTTGATACGAAAATCATAAAAAATAAACCCACAAACCAATCCACCAATCCACAAACCAATCCACAAACCAATCCACAAACCCGCCGCGTTTGGCTCAACCTTTCCTAAAGGTTGAAATGGTTGGAATCATCGCCCAAGTCGTAGTTGTATTCGTACAAGTATTTCGCAAACCGCTTCGGGTGTAGACACCTTTGAATCAGTTCTTCCTTGTAGAGTGACGTCTTCTCTTTCATCGCGTCGTAATCATAGGCAAATATACTGGGATTGGTTGAAAACTCGCTCCAAGCTATTTTGTCTAGATGCTTTTCCAATATACCCATGGCGTTCGGGTTTCGAGAAAACTGACCCCAGTGCACTTTGTCCAGATTATTTTCTAGTAGGTCGATGACGTCCGGGTTCATGGACAAATAACGCCAATCGCTATTGGACAAATACTCCACACCCCATTCCACAATGGCACTCACGTTCGATGAGACAAGTATCTCGTCGAAGGGCTGTGGTGGAAGACCATTCTTTTCAAACAGGTGGATGGCGTTCGGATTCCTACGCAATACACTCCAATAGATTTGGTGAGGATTCGCTTCTAGAATGGAAACCGCTGCTGGATTACCAGAGAGAAAGTTCCAATTGATTTTACCCAAGTTCTCGGACAATAGGTGAATCGCACACGGATTTCTTGACAAACTACACCAGTCTACTTTGTCTAAATGCTTCTCCAATAGAGGTATCGCACTCGGATTCGAAGACAACGCACACCAATTGATTTTATCAAAATTCCTTTGAATCAAGTGCATCGCGTTAGGATTCAGACACAAGAGTTCATAATCGATACATTCCGGATTCTCTTCCAACCAGTGGATGGCGTTTGGATTCGCGGACAAAAGGTGCGCGCGTATGGCATTCCGACTGGCGGACCAGTGGTCGAGCGGAAACTTTAACCGCAACATACCGAATAAAAATATTCAAAACCTTTTCAATTTATCAACCTTTTCAACCTTTTCAACCTTTAGGAAAGGTTGAGCCAAACATTCCAACCTTTAGGAGGGTTGATATGAAAATCATAAAAAAAATAAACCCACCAATCAACCAACCCACCAACCCACCAACCCACCAATCCACCAACCCACCAATCCACCAACCCACCAACCCACAAACCAATCCACGTTTGGCTCAACCTTTCCTAAAGGTTGGAATGTTTGGCTCAACCTTTCCTAAAGGTTGGAATGTTTGGCTCAACCTTAAAGGTTGAAAGGGTCGTCCGTTCCCAAGTCGTAGTTGTATTCGTACAAGTATTTTGCGAACCGCTTCGGGTGTAGACACATTTGAATCAGTTCTTCCTTGTAGAGCGACGTATTCTCTTTCATGGCGTCGTAATCATAGGCAAATATACTTGGATTCGACGAAAACTCTCGCCAGGTTATCTTGGCTAGGTTTTTTTCCAATATAGACATCGCGTTCGGATTCGAACACAATACGTGCCAATGTATCTTGTCTTGATTCTCTTGAAGGATTGGTATCATATCTGGACGGGCGCACAAATAATACCAATCCGACCAAGTCAAATGATCCACATTTTCCAAAATGGTCTCGACGTTCGTGGAGAAGGCTGCCGACACAATGGACGTTTCCAATACACGAAGCCCATTCTTTTCAAAAAGACGGGGGATGTTCGGGTCCCCGTGTAAGAAATACAAATGACGCAATACACACCAATGAATTTTGTCTGGATTTTCTTCTAGAAGAGAAAGCGCCGCCGGATTACCGGAGAGAGCGCGCCATTGGATTTTATCCGGATGGTCAGACAACAGGCGTATGGCACCGGGATTTCCCGACAAGCTACACCAGTCGACCTTGTCTAGATGCTTTTCCAAGAGACCCATCGCATTCGGATTCGAAGACAAAGCATACCAATCGATACCGGTTGTATTTTCTATCAAGTGAGGATTCAGGGTGTTTTCTATTAAGTGTATTGCGTTAGGATTCAGACACAAGAGCTCCCAATCTATCCACTTTGGGTTCTCTTCCAACAAGCGAATGGCGTTCGGATTGAGAGACAAAAGATGCCTACGGGATTGGTCGAACCAATGTGGAAACCTTAAGCGCAACATTTATCCATAAAAAAATAGTCCAACCTAATTTCAATTTATCAACCATTTCAACCTTTAGGAAAGGTTGAGCCAAACGGCTGAGACAAAACGAAAATAAACCCCACAAACCACAAAACACCAATCCACCAA